>ERZ791923.11-NODE-11-length-288067-cov-10.521253_pt1 | contig 288067 bp, 193 predicted proteins | sample MGYA00510133_ERZ791923 | MGnify/ENA primary metagenome ERZ791923 (study PRJEB30046, sample SAMN00792106) | human gut metagenome | study: EMG produced TPA metagenomics assembly of the A metagenome-wide association study of gut microbiota in type 2... | reverse complement strand
AATAATTAACGTAATAAGGAATAGATATGAAGCTATCACAATTCAAATTTAAGTTACCCGAGGATAAAATCGCTTTGCATCCTACGAAGTATAGAGATGAGTCGCGCTTGATGGTGTTGCACCGTCGTACTGGAGAGATTGAACACAAGATGTTCAAGGATGTTTTGAACTACTTTGATGATAAAGACGTATTTATATTCAACGATACGAAGGTATTCCCGGCACGTCTGTATGGTAATAAGGAGAAGACGGGAGCTCGTATCGAAGTATTCCTGTTGCGTGAGCTGAACGAAGAACTCCGTCTGTGGGATGTGCTGGTAGATCCTGCCCGTAAAATCCGTATCGGCAACAAGTTGTATTTCGGTGCCGACGACTCGATGGTAGCGGAAGTAATAGACAACACCACTTCCCGCGGCCGTACGCTCCGTTTCCTTTATGACGGACCGCACGATGAGTTCAAGAAAGCCCTCTATGCTCTGGGTGAGACTCCCCTGCCCCATTCCATCATCAACCGTCCTGTAGAGCCGGAAGATTCGGAACGTTTCCAGTCCATCTTCGCCAAGAACGAAGGTGCGGTAACTGCTCCGACAGCCAGCCTGCACTTTAGCCGTGAGCTGATGAAGCGTCTGGAAATCAAAGGTATTGATTTCGCTTATATCACCTTGCATGCCGGTCTGGGCAACTTCCGTGATATCGACGTAGAAGACCTGACGAAGCATAAGATGGACTCCGAGCAGATGATTGTAAACGCGGAAGCTGTCAATACGGTCAACCGTGCCAAGGATAAGGGTAAAAACGTGTGTGCCGTAGGTACAACCGTGATGCGTGCTATCGAAAGTGCGGTGAGCACCGACGGACATTTGAAAGAGTTTGAAGGCTGGACCAACAAGTTCATCTTCCCTCCGTATGAGTTTACTGTGGCCAATTCGATGATTTCCAACTTCCACATGCCGTTGTCTACACTGCTGATGATTGTGGCCGCTTTCGGTGGTTACGAACAGGTGATGGATGCTTATCATGTAGCGTTGAAGGAAGGTTATCGCTTCGGTACATACGGTGATGCGATGCTGATTCTGGATAAATAAACGAAAAAGTACCGCTATGAAAATCTGTCCCAAATGCCACGAAGAAGTAGAAGATAGCTTTGAAATCTGTTGGAACTGTAATTACAGCTTTCCGGACGATAAGATATTGGATATGACTCCGGCGGAAGAGAGTGATGATAGCGGGCGGTCTATCGACTGTCTGCGCTGCCAGGTCAGGATGGTTTATTCCGGAAAATATGAGTTTCATGAAGGAATGAACACGGGCATTTTTGGAAACTTGTTTGAGTTATTCCAGAATCGCGAAGCATTCGACTTATATGTCTGCCCGAAATGTGGCAAAGTAGAGTTCTTTGTTCCTTTGGACAGGGAGCGGGAGTTTAAGGTAGAATAGACCGGTAATGGCGAAAGTGTATATAAGTCTCGGCACTAATCTGGGAGATAAAGAACAGAATCTCCGGACTGCCGTGCAAAAGATAGAGGAGCAGGTAGGGAAAGTCATTTCCCTGTCTGCTTTTTACATCACTGCCCCTTGGGGATTCGATTCGGAGCATAGTTTCTTGAATGCGGCGGCGTGTGTAGAAACGGAACTGTCGCCTTTGGAAGTACTGCAGAAGACGCAGGAGATCGAACGGGAACTGGGACGTACGCATAAGTCTGTCGGTGGCGTATATAGCGACCGGCTGATTGATATAGACCTGCTGCTTTATGATGATCTGATACTTTCGGTTACTTCTCCTTCCGGAGCAGCACTCAACCTCCCCCACCCTTTGATGGCGGAACGTGACTTCGTAATGCGCCCCTTAACGGAGATTGCCCCCGAACTGGTGCATCCGGTATTGGGAAAGACAATGAAGGCGCTGCTGGCGCAGATAGAAAAATAATACAGCATTCTCTTCCCCTTGCTTATCCTTTTACTTTTTACTTTTCTTTTCGGCGATAAACCTCGGCAGATAAGCCACACAGCCCACCAATATTGCATATAACAAGTGAATATCCTGAAACTCAATCTTCAGGAAGTGGCATACAATGGCGTAAATGGCAATGGTGAATCCTATATGAAGCGCCAGTACAAAAAGAGTTCTTAATTTATTGTTGATAATCATATTTTTTTCTGTTTAGGATTAGGATGGCGGAGGAATAAATGACGGTTCAGAAGGCAGATGATAGTTCCGCCGATTCCTCCTTTTGCAAACTCATACATCCATGAAAATTCGTCTCCTTTCCAGAAATAATCCATGACGAGGAAGATGATGACCAGAAGGATAATGGAAAATACATATTGCATTAATGTAATTGTTCTCATACCAATTTCCTGTATATATGTGTTAAACATTGCCCAAAGATAAATATAATCTCCGAATAATACCTATCTTTGTCCCCGAAATGAAAGTGTGGACAGATTTGAGCAGCTTGCAACCACGGAAAAAAATGCTAAAACACGTCTTGTTGACGCCTTTTCGGCAATGCTTCCGCAGCTCTCTTCCTCCCCTCTTTATTTTCCCAATTTTAATTTTCAATTTATAATCTTTAATTTAAAAAGATGGGATACTTATTTACATCCGAATCGGTGTCGGAAGGACACCCCGACAAGGTAGCCGATCAAATATCGGACGCCGTGCTTGACAAACTGTTGGCTTACGACCCCAGTTCTAAAGTAGCTTGCGAAACACTAGTAACTACCGGACAGGTAGTATTAGCGGGTGAAGTGAAAACTAAAGCGTACGTTGACCTCCAGCTCATCGCACGTGAAGTGATTAAGAAAATCGGTTACACTAAAGGAGAGTACATGTTCGAAAGTAACTCTTGCGGTGTGCTTTCTGCCATTCATGAGCAAAGTCCCGACATCAACCGTGGCGTAGAGCGTCAGGACCCGATGGAACAGGGTGCGGGCGATCAGGGCATGATGTTCGGCTATGCAACGAACGAGACAGAAAACTATATGCCGCTTTCGCTTGATCTGGCACACCGCATTCTGCAGGTGCTGGCTGATATCCGCCGCGAAGAAAAGGTGATGACCTACCTCCGTCCGGACGCCAAGAGCCAGGTGACGATTGAATATGACGACAACGGAACTCCTGTCCGTATTGATACTATTGTTGTTTCTACGCAACACGATGACTTTATTCAGCCGGCTGATGACTCTGCCGAAGCACAGCTCAAAGCTGACGAAGAAATGCTGTCTATCATCCGTCGTGACGTTATCGAAATCCTGATGCCCCGTGTCATTGCTTCTATCCATCATGATAAAGTACTGGCATTGTTCAATGATCAGATCGTCTATCACGTCAATCCGACCGGAAAGTTCGTGATCGGTGGCCCTCACGGAGATACCGGTCTGACAGGCCGCAAGATTATTGTGGATACTTACGGTGGTAAAGGCGCCCACGGTGGTGGTGCTTTCTCCGGAAAAGACCCCAGCAAGGTAGACCGTAGCGCTGCTTATGCTGCCCGTCACATTGCCAAGAATATGGTTGCGGCAGGTGTTGCCGACGAAATGCTTGTACAGGTGAGCTATGCTATCGGTGTAGCACGCCCGATCAACATCTTCGTGGACACTTACGGACGTAGCCACGTGAATATGACCGACGGCGAGATTGCCCGTGTGATTGACCAGTTGTTCGACCTTCGTCCGAAAGCTATCGAAGAGCGTCTGAAACTTCGCAACCCGATCTATCAGGAAACTGCCGCTTATGGTCACATGGGACGTGAGCCGCAAGTGGTATCGAAAACGTTCTTCTCCCGCTATGAGGGCAACAAGACCGTAGAAGTAGAACTCTTTACATGGGAGAAACTGGACTACGTGGATAAGATCAAGGCAGCTTTTGGTCTGTAATATTATTTGAAATCAGCTTATAGCTTTACGGCTATTTAGTCCATAGTGAGCCGCAATTTCATCTCTTCTTATACGGGAGAGATGAGTTGCGGCTTTTGTTATTCGGGGTGATGCTATAAGTTACGACTTATAAATAGGTTGAATTTGAACTGTTTATAAGTTATGATTAATAAAATCGTTATATTTGTTGCGGTTGACAAACTTGTAAACAGCAGATGACTATATTTGATTTCTGACACAAAGTATGGGTTGTGGTATATAGTACATGACTTGGTTGTGAGAAGTACTTCAGTTACTGGGTTTCAGTACTACAGTTAGGTTGATGATGTATAACGTTTGGGGCGGAGATGTACAACAATTGAATGAAAGATGTATGACTTTTACTCTATGCTATTATTATCCTGTAATCTGCATTCAGCTTTTTCAGTTTCGTCCGCAAGCTCCCTGTCAGAAGGGGATAGCGGCTGAAAACACTGCTTTACAACCCCGTCTCTGACATACTTTGAAAGGGGGCAGGTGGTTTCAGTTCTTTCAGCCCTGACATACGGGCTAAATTTTGTAAGCCCCGAGCTGAACTTCATTCATCGCCGAGCTAAAGTCTGTTCGCCTCCGAGGTGAAAGTTGGCGAGCTGCCGGCTTATTTCAGATCAATCAAGCGAAGAGTGTGTTCTGATCAAACAGAGGGTCTGTTTGCCTTGGATACAGGCTCTGTTTATCTTGAATACAGGCTCTGTTTGAGGTAAATGCAGGTTCTATTTCAACTGTTGGCAGAGTTTATTCATTATACACAGTGAGTCGGATAGTAATTAGCGGAAAGCCTGTGTAGGAATGAATAAAATATGGGGAGATTTCCAACTCCTTGAATGGTGCTGGCTGACTTGCGGAATGGTACTGGCTGACCTGCGGAATGGTACTTTCTGACACACTGAGAGGTACCATCTGATATCTTGAACGGTATCAAGTTCGAAATTGTTTTTGGGGACTGAAAGGACTGAAGCACCTTACTCCCTTCATAAAGCTTCAAGAATGGAGTTGTAAAACTGTGCCTTCAGCCGCTATCCCCTTCCGACAGGGCGTTTGCGGGTGAAACTGAAGATTCTGAATGCGGGTATTTCTTCTTTGTGTGGAATATCAGAGATTTAGTTCATCTTTTTAAAAAGAGACAATGAAGTCATCTAGGTTTGCGGGTGTCCCTTCTTTATTGAATATCTTCTTATAAAGCTGTTTTCTGCTCATAGATACAGCGCTTTGTGTACGACATACCAATTGTGAAATTGTAGAAACTGGAATTTTAATTTTTAACAGTAAACAAATACGTAGTTCCATCTTGGTAATAGAGGGATGCAGTATGAATAACTTGTTGGTGAAATTGTCATATGTATCATTAATGATATTTTCTAGTTCTTTCCATTCTGTTTCGGTGAGTCTGATCGAGGAATCTTCTATCGCACGATAACAATAAGCATAAATATCAGACCTTCTAAGCGCTTCCTCAAGTAATGCTTGTTCTCTTTGTGATGTTTCGATAGCTTGATTGGTTTGTTCTAGCTTTTCCTTTTTTGCAAGTAAAAGTTTTTGTTGTAAATCATTGTTTTCCTGTTCGAACGATTTTACCTTTTCTTTTAATTCTTCAATTTTTTTCTTGTTTTCTTCTATATATAGTTGGCTTTTCCGATATTGTTGTTCGTTAATCTCATGAAGTTTTTTCTCTTGTTCCCGAATCATAGCTTTCCTGTTTCTATTATATCGAATAAGGATGATAACTCCTAAAACGATGGCAATAACAATAAAGATGATCCATGCTCGTTGTTCTGCATTTTTCTTGCGCAAATATTCTTTTTCTTTCTCAATATGTTGGTAATCATACAAAGCCTTTATTTTTCGCAAAGATTCTGTGTTGGATATGTCGTAAATGCTATCAGAACATTCTGTATATTTCTCCAGATATGCTAATCCTTCTTCATAGTTGCCACGTTCTTTTTCTATTTCATATAAATTCCGATAGGCTCCTATGTCTGAATATACATTATTATGTCCTATATTTTTCTTGAAGTAATAGGCTGCTGAATCTTTTTGTCCTATACTTACATAGAAATTTCCCCAAACATCATAATTTATATCTTTCTCATCTTGCCATTTACTATTTGTTTCTTGTAGCGTTTTCAATGCTTCGTCATATTTTCCCATTTGAATATAGATGCCTGCCAATTCTTCGAGAATATTTACTTCCCTTTGTATGTCTCCATTGCTATTAGCTAATTGGTATGCTTTGTTATAATAATAGATTGTGCTGTCTGTTATCTCAAGTAAATTGAATGCTCTTCCTAAATCTCGTAGTGCATAAGCGCTAGTAAGACTGTCTTTGCCTAGTTGTAAGTAGTGATAAGCGTTTCGATAAGCTTGTAGTACTTCCTCTGTGAGACCTTCATAGGCAAATAGAGTTCCCATTTGGCTGTATATTCGCCCCAATAAAGCGTAGTTCTTGCTATCTGTAGAGATATCAAAAGCTTTGTGGAAATAAGAAAGTGCTGTAGGACCTTCATGAAGATCAAGGTATACTCTGCCTGTGTAATAATAGGATTTTATCAGTTTGTCCTTATCATTTTCTCTTTCATAATAATCAGTGACGGATAACATTAGAGAATCAGACGTATGAGGCACGTAACATCTGTCACGTGCCTCTGTTAACAGCAGGTAATAGTACATTCTTGCTGATTGTGATTCCTTTGTGATACTCTCACTCAGAGAGTCTAAAATGGTTAATGCACTATCTGGATATTCTTTAATAATATTTTCCACCCGCAGTATTGTGTTGGGGTATGGGGCAGTGCATGAGAATAGGCATATAATGCTTAAATAGAATAGTATAAATTTTCGTCTTTGTTTCATTTGAATGTATGTATCATTGCGATTTTATTTGCGCAAATATACACATATATCAAGACTTATAATATAAAACAACCGATAATATAGTTTTCGCCGGATTTTATTTCGATAATATATTCTCCGGAAGATATATTTTCCAGAGTAAATACATGTTCATTGTTAGCTTGAATACTTGTAAGGTCTAGGTAGATAGTTTTGTTGAAGGAATCCTTTACTTCAATTATAATGTTTTCTAAATCTATATTAGCATGAATAAAGAGTGTACTCCCTTCGTAGTAAAGATTAAGGGGGGTAGATATTGGCACTCTAGTACTTGCTTTTACTTCCCAAGACTCTCTTTTTATTCTGATGCGATTTTTAGCTTGGAGTGCTGTGCATCCTAATACTGCAATAATTGCAATAAATAGTAGTTTTTTCATCATGATCGTTCTTTTATTTTTTTTGCAAATTAAAGGCTAATTGTCTGATTGTTTAGTATGGATGAGTTCAGAAATAATTCAGTTTTTAGATCAAATGGCATTTTTTATTTCTGAATTATTACTGAATTGAATATCTAGGTCGATACCTCCATTATCTCTACTTTTGTAGCAGATAATCTGGTCAAAGTTTTGGTAAGGGTATTTTGAGTACAGGATTATTGAAGGATAGAAAAAGCTATTAAATAATTGAGTCATAAAAAATAGCATAAAGATAGTTGCAACTACGAATTGATATTAACTAAAAAAGAAAAAACAATGAAAAAACTATTTTCAACACTGACACTAACAGTATGTTTAGGTGCATTTATTTCTTGTACCAATGATGAACAGGAAGTGAATATGGTTAAACCGACGAATGCTAATTCTGAAATAGAAGTAATAAACGACGGTACTATGATTAAATTTAAAGATGTGGAATCGTACGAGAATGCTCTTTTGAAAGTGAGTGCAATGTCTACTTCAGAACAAGTTAGTTTTCTTAATTCATTATCTTTTAAGTCTCAGATGATTCTGATGCAAGAAGCGGATGGTGAGTTGGATAAAATCTGTAATCAAGCTGCTGATAAAGCGGAGTTTGATGTTCTATATGAGAAATATAAACATAAATATGGTGATGTATTTATGTTTAATACTATCGATGCTACTGATCTGTCACCTTATTCAAGGCTTGTTTATGTAGCCAATGAATACTTTGTTAATATGAAAGGTGAATTTATGATTGGCGATTCTTTGGTTGTGGATAAGGTATATACTGACTTTAAAGAGCGTCAACAACAATTTACGGTTTCTACTCGTTCGTCTGTTTCAGATTTAAGTTCTATAAACGAAGCATATAGTCGTCAAAAAGATAGAAAAGTAGGATTATATTTATCTGTTTCATCAGGAATAATACATGCTAATTTTACTTCGCAAAAGAAAGGAGTCTTTGGATGGAGCCGTTACTCTACGACATACCATGCTAAAGTAAACCTTCGTGGTTTTGAGTTTGCTCAAGGAGAACTACTGGGGTATGGTCCAGTGTATGTAAATAAAGATGGTATTCCTTTTGCTATTGATACCAAAGAAATGGGTGGAAATGTAACCAAAGTTTTTGGACGTAAGTTAGCACAAGAGTGTACGGGTACAATAGAAATCTGGTCTCGGGGTGTGCCGTATGACCAAAGAGGATTTGCCACTGTGAGATTATAAAAGTGTAAATGAGGACGAAAGTAGCAACAACCATAAACTCTTTTGTCCTCATCATTTGTATATTAAATAATAAAAACTGAACTTCTAATGAAAACAATTACTAATTTAATATTTATAGCTTTGCTATTTGTTACAGCATCATTATCTGCACAGGAACATGGTCCTGTTTTAGGAGGCTCTTTAGGAACATTGCATGAAAAAGTGAGTGTGGTTTCCAGTAATTTTGAGGGATATAAACTTCATTATCATATTGGATATGCTTATCGGCAGTATTGGGGTAATCGTAAATTTGCAATGGATGGCATTGCTCTTTTTGGCTCGCAGGGGACTGATTATCAAGCCTTCAATTCGGATAGTCCTAAGTATAGTGTAAACGGAAAATATCTATCAATAGGGACTGTGTTCAGTTATGAATGTTTTTCTAATTTTAGACTTGGAGTCGGAGCAGATGTGGCTTGGTATGTAAATCGATTGGGTGCATCTACTTATAATAGCAAAAAAAATGCGATCGATATACCTATTGTGGCAAGAGTTAGTTATACGCTGAAATGGCTTGAACTACAACTATCTTATAAACAAGGTACTTGCAATCTGATGAATACTAGTGGTGTTGGAAAAGTAACTTCACGAAATATTCAATTTTCTGTTTTTATGCCAATATTTAAATAATGAGTGTTGAAGTAGGAGAATATAGGCTTGACTGTGCTATTTATAGAAATAGAATATGCAGTCTTGCCTTTGTGTTTATTCTTCTATCTTCACTTTGACATAAATTGCACATTCATTTTGATATGTATATGATTTCTTTGTACTTTTGTACCCATTCATCCAGTAAACTTGCAAAAGACAATGAATCAGATACATTCCGTATGCGTATACAGCGCATCCAGCACTAAGATAGCCCCCGTATATTTTGAAGCAGCCGAAAAACTCGGCCGCCTGCTTGCCAAACAACATATCCGTCTGATAAACGGTGCCGGAAGCATCGGACTGATGCGCTCCGTAGCCGACGCAGTTCTGAAGAATGGCGGTGAGGTGACAGGTGTTATCCCCCACTTCATGGTCGAACAGAACTGGCATCACACAGGGTTGACGGAATTGATCGAAGTCACTTCCATGCACGAACGCAAGCAGAAGATGGCGAATCTGAGCGACGGCATCATTGCCTTGCCGGGCGGATGCGGCACTCTGGAAGAATTGCTTGAAATCATCACATGGAAACAGCTCGGACTGTATCTGAATCCGATTATCATTCTGAATATAAACGGCTTTTTTGATCCGCTGTTCCAAATGCTCGAACGGGCAATAGAGGAAAACTTCATGCGCCAGCAACACGGTGATATATGGAAAGTGGCACAAACACCGGAAGAAGCGGTGGAGTTACTTCAGACAACTCCCGTATGGGACGCTTCTATCCGTAAATTTGCAGCCATATGATAGCCGATATTCTGAACTCCGGATTCGAGGGAATCCCTATCTCCTACTCTCCCCGTACGGATGATGTGATTGCCTTGACATTGCTTGCCTGCTTCTTTCTTTCCTCCATCGCTCTGGCTCGTGGAAAGAAGTTTCTCACCCAACAGGTGAAAGACTTTGTATTGCATCGCGAGCGGACAAGCATTTTTGATAGTTCTACGGCAGCCGATGTGCGCTATCTACTCGTACTGGTAGTGCAGACCTGTGTATTGACAGGTATCGTGTTCTTCAATTATTTTCATGATACATGTCCGATGCTGATGACCAAGGTCTCCCCTCTCCTGCTATTGGGGATTTATGTCGGCTTCTGTCTTGCCTATTTTTTACTGAAATGGTTACTTTATATGTTCCTCGGATGGGTGTTTTTTGACAAAAACAAGACAAATATATGGTTGGAATCTTATTCTACGCTCATATATTACGTCGGATTCGCCCTTTTTCCTTTTGTTCTATTCCTTGTTTATTTCGATCTGAACCTGACCAATTTAGTGATAATCGGACTAATTATTCTAATTTTTACTAAAATATTGATGTTTTATAAGTGGGTAAAGCTTTTTTTTCATCAATTAAGTGCGGCTTTCCTATTAATTTTGTACTTTTGCGCTCTTGAAATCATACCCTGTCTGCTACTCTATCAGGGAATGATCCAGGTAAACAATGTATTGCTAATAAAAATTTAGGACGTTGAAAATTAAAAAAGTACTAGTTTCGCAGCCTAAGCCTGCGTCAGAGAAATCTCCCTATTACGACATAGCAGAGAAATATGGCGTAAAAATAGATTTCCGGCCGTTTATAAAGGTCGAGAGTCTTTCGGCGAAAGAATTCCGGCAACAGAAGGTTTCAATTCTTGATCACACTGCTGTTATATTCACTTCACGCCACGCAATCGATCACTTCTTTAATCTGTGTACGGAGCTGCGTGTGACTATTCCGGAAACAATGAAGTATTTCTGTGTCACAGAAGCGGTTGCATTGTACATTCAGAAGTATGTGCAATATCGCAAACGTAAAATCTTCTTCGGTGCTACCGGAAAGATTGAAGATTTGGTGCCATCTATCGTAAAGCATAAAACGGAGAAATATCTCGTCCCTATGTCGGACGTGCACAATGATGATGTGAAAAACCTGCTCGACAAGAATAACATACAGCATACAGAAGCTGTAATGTATCGCACTGTGAGCAATGACTTTACATCGGATGAGGAATTTGATTATGACATGCTCGTGTTCTTCAGCCCTGCCGGAGTGACTTCTTTGAAGAAGAACTTCCCGGACTTTGACCAGAAAGAGATCAGAATCGGTACCTTCGGGTCGACTACCGCGCAGGCTGTACGCGACGCCGGACTCCGTTTGGACCTTGAAGCACCGACTGTGCAGGCTCCGTCAATGACGGCTGCGCTTGATATGTTCATCAAGGAAAACAATAAATAAACAGCGTGAGCGTATATACTTTGCGTAAAGCCGAAAGGCTGAATAGTAAAATATTGATCGGAAAGATGTTCGAAGGCGGCCATTCCAAGTCGTTTTCCATCTTTCCGATACGCGTTGTATATATGCCCGTAGAACAAGGTGAAGTGCCGGCAACGATACTTATCAGCGTATCGAAGCGGCGTTTCAAACGTGCTGTAAAGCGCAATCGGGTGAAGCGGCAGATACGCGAAGTCTACCGGAAGAACAAACAGCCACTGCTGGACGGTTTGCAAAACAAAGGGCAGCGTCTGGCAATTGCTTTTATCTATCTGTCGGACGAACTTGTAGCCACTGCCGAACTGGAAGAGAAAATGAAGACAGCGCTTTCGCGCATTTCTGAAAAGTTATCCTTATGAAACCCCGTGCTCACCGGGTGTCCGTCTGCTGGATGTCCCTGAAAAGTCTTGTGAGGAAGGTGTTTTCATTCTTACTGCTGATTCCTATCTATTTTTACCGGGTGTGTATTTCGCCCCTTACCCCTCCGTCTTGTCGGTTTACGCCCACTTGTTCGGCCTATGCGGTCGAAGCAATCAAGAAACACGGTCCCGTCAAAGGACTCTATCTGGCTGTCCGGCGCATTCTCAGGTGTCATCCGTGGGGTGGTTCCGGTTATGATCCTGTGCCTTAAAAACGATTTACCCTAAAGAACGAGAGATATGGAGAATAACGCGAGTCATATTCTGGATATTCATACTCACAAGTCGGAGGATGCTTCCCACGGCAGGGCGATTATCAATTTTCCATTACCGGTGGATGATTCGCTGTGCCTGTCGGCTTCGGATGTCAGGACGGCAGGTAAAGAGGGATATTTCTATTCGGCCGGCATTCATCCCTGGAAACTGACGGAACGCAATGCGGAAGAGCAATTTGAACTTCTGCAGCAGTTGCTTGTGAAAGAGCAGTTTGTGGCGGTAGGAGAGGCGGGTTTCGATAAACTGACAGCTGCTCCGATGGAGCTTCAGGTAAGGATGTTTGAGAAGCAGGTGGAATTGTCGGAGAAATATCGGTTGCCACTGATTATTCATTGTGTGAAGGCGATGGATGAGTTGCTGGCGGTGAGGAAGAAACTGAATCCGGCTCAACCCTGGATTTGGCACGGCTTTCGCGGGAAACCGCAGCAGGCAGGGCAACTGATAAAGAACGGCATTTATCTTTCTTTCGGTGCGCATTATTCGGAGGAAACGGTGAAGGGAGTGCCTGTCGGTCGCCTGTTTCTGGAGACGGATGACAGTCCGGTCGACATTGAAGAAGTGCTGAAGCAGGTGGCGAAAGCACGAAGCACGGATGCGGAAGAGCTGCGGCAGGCGATTCGGGAAAATATTCAAAAAGTCTTTTTTAGGCGTTAAGAGTTGTATCTTCCGAGAAAGAGTCGTACTTTTGTCGCACATGGAATTGAAAGACAATAAAAACCTAATAAAAAGAGTAATACGATGAATTTTGTAGAAGAATTGAGATGGCGTGGCATGCTGCAGGACATCATGCCGGGAACGGAAGAGTTGTTAAACAAAGAGCAGGTGACTGCCTATTTGGGTATCGACCCGACTGCCGATTCGCTACACATTGGTCACCTTTGTGGAGTGATGATCCTTCGTCATTTACAACGCTGCGGCCATAAGCCGCTGGCACTCATCGGTGGCGCTACAGGTATGATTGGAGACCCTTCCGGAAAATCGGCAGAACGTAACCTGCTGAACGAGGAAACATTGCGTCACAATCAGGCGTGTATCAAAAAACAGCTTGCCAAGTTCCTCGACTTCGAGTCGGATGTGCCTAACCGTGCTGAATTAGTGAACAATTATGACTGGATGAAAGAGTTTTCTTTCCTTGACTTTGTTCGCGAAGTAGGTAAGCATATCACTGTAAACTATATGATGGCAAAGGATTCTGTAAAGCGTCGCCTCAACGGAGAAGCACGTGACGGACTGTCATTCACCGAATTTACTTATCAGCTGCTTCAAGGCTACGATTTCCTTCATCTGTATGAAACTAAAGGATGTAAACTTCAGATGGGCGGTTCCGACCAGTGGGGAAATATCACTACCGGAGCAGAACTGATCCGCCGTACCAATGGGGGAGAGGTGTTCGCGCTGACTTGCCCGCTGATCACAAAAGCTGACGGTGGTAAGTTTGGTAAAACTGAATCTGGAAATATCTGGTTGGACCCTCGTTATACTTCTCCCTATAAGTTCTACCAGTTCTGGCTGAACGTAAGCGACTCTGATGCAGAACGCTATATCAAGATTTTCACTTCGATCGAGAAGGAAGAAATCGAAGCATTAGTGGCCGAGCACCAGCAGGCTCCGCACTTGCGTGCTTTGCAGAAACGTCTGGCCAAGGAAGTGACTATCATGGTTCACTCCGAAGAAGATTACAATGCAGCGGTAGATGCGTCTAATATCCTGTTCGGTAACGCTACTTCCGAGTCGTTGCGCAAGTTGGACGAAGATACGTTGCTGGCTGTATTCGAAGGCGTACCCCAGTTTGAAATCTCTCGTGACGCCTTGGCGGAAGGAGTGAAGGCTGTTGATCTGTTTGTCGATAATGCGGCTGTATTTGCTTCGAAAGGCGAAATGCGTAAGTTGGTTCAAGGCGGTGGCGTATCATTGAATAAAGAAAAACTGGAAGCTTTTGACCAGGTTATTACGACTGCCGATCTGCTTGACGGGAAATATCTGCTTGTTCAGCGTGGTAAAAAGAACTATTTTCTGCTGATCGCGAAGTAAAATTCAGCGATTTGCAAGGTGGCAAAGTAAAAAAGTAATCGAAATATTTGGAGGTTTGCTTGCAAACCTCTATCTTTGCACCGCTTTTTAACAGAAAGCGCATATGTTTGTCCTATGGTGTAATGGTAGCACAACAGTTTTTGGTTCTGTTTGTCTAAGTTCGAATCTTGGTAGGACAACCAAAAGGAAGCTCTGATAATCATTGATTATTGGAGCTTCCTTTTTTTATATCGTTTTGTATCATTGAAAATAGTCGTCAAACTCCTTCAAAACGTATTATAGTTCGTTAAAAAGATGTACATTGCATCAATTCTGGACATTTTTGGTGGATAATTGGAACAAAATTGCAAGGTTAACCCGTTTTCTTTTACTATTTTTGCATCGTGTACGTAAACGATGTGCATTTGAGAAAGAGAGCTTATTCAATAACTATAAATAAATAAGGTATGAAAACGAACTATGAAATTCGCTATGCTGCGCATCCCGAGGATGCAAAAAGTTATGATACTGCAAGAATCCGTCGCGATTTCTTAATCGAAAAAATATTTGTTCCCAACGAAGTGAATATGGTGTACTCCATGTACGACCGTATGGTTGTAGGCGGCGCGCTTCCGGTAGGAGAGGTGCTGACACTCGAAGCGATCGACCCGCTGAAGGCTCCGTTCTTCCTGACCCGTCGTGAAATGGGTATTTACAATGTAGGCGGACCGGGCGTAGTGAAGGCCGGAGATGCGGTTTTCGAACTTGACTATAAAGAAGCCCTCTACCTTGGTTCGGGCGACCGTGTGGTGACGTTCGAAAGCAAGGACGCTTCCAATCCTGCCAAATTCTATTTCAACTCACTGACCGCACACCGCAACTATCCCGACCGTAAAGTGACGAAAGCGGATGCCGTAGTGGCTGAAATGGGCTCGTTGGAAGGTTCCAACCACCGTAACATCAATAAGATGCTGGTCAATCAGGTATTGCCTACCTGTCAGCTGCAGATGGGTATGACGGAACTTGCTCCGGGAAGCGTATGGAACACGATGCCTGCCCACGTGCACAGCCGTCGTATGGAAGCTTACTTCTACTTCGAAATCCCCGAAGAGCACGCTATCTGCCACTTTATGGGTGAGGTGGACGAAACTCGTCACGTATGGATGAAGGGCGATCAGGCTGTTCTGTCTCCCGAATGGTCGATCCACTCGGCTGCGGCTACCCACAACTATACCTTTATCTGGGGTATGGGCGGTGAAAACCTCGATTATGGCGATCAGGACTTCTCATTAATTACAGATTTAAAATAAACAACTACAATAGTTTTCATCATTTAATAACAAAAAATTATGAATCAGTATTTGAATTTTTCTTTGAAAGGTAAAGTAGCTCTCGTTACAGGTGCTTCTTACGGTATCGGTTTTGCAATTGCTTCTGCTTACGCAGAACAAGGCGCTACTGTATGTTTTAACGACATCAACCAGGAGTTGGTAGACAAAGGCATGGCTGCCTATGCTGAAAAGGGAATTAAAGCTCACGGTTATGTATGCGACGTAACAGACGAACCGGCTGTTCAGGCAATGGTTGCTACTATCGAGAAAGAAGTAGGTACGATTGATATCCTTGTTAATAACGCCGGTATTATCCGCCGTGTTCCTATGCACGAAATGGAAGCTGCTGACTTCCGTCGTGTGATTGATATCGACTTGAACGCTCCGTTCATCGTTTCTAAGGCTGTGTTGCCTGCCATGATGAAGAAGCGTGCCGGTAAAATCATCAACATCTGCTCTATGATGTCTGAGCTGGGTCGTGAAACTGTATCGGCTTACGCTGCTGCCAAAGGTGGTCTGAAGATGCTGACCCGCAATATCTGCTCTGAATATGGTGAATACAACATTCAGTGTAACGGCATCGGCCCGGGTTATATCGCTACTCCGCAAACTGCTCCTCTTCGTGAGAAACAAGCAGACGGAAGCCGTCACCCGTTCGATTCATTCATCTGCGCCAAGACTCCTGCCGGCCGTTGGTTGGATCCGGAAGAACTGACAGGTCCTGCCGTATTCCTGGCTTCTGAGGCTTCTAACGCTGTAAACGGTCATGTTCTTTACGTAGACGGTGGTATCCTGGCTTATATCGGAAAACAGCCGAAATAACGATAACAAGAGATTATTATAAGGTGATAGGGTGGTAAGGAGATTCTTTACCGCCTGTCACCTTATCGTTTTTCTGTTGAATAGTTTACGGTTTACATTTATCCCCTTTCGTTTTTTTACCTGATTCTATCCCCTTATTTGTTGTGTATAATATGAAGAAGATATTTATTTTGGCTGCTATTGCCCTGATGGGTTTTGCCTCTTGTGCTGACAGCAAGCAGTCAATGACGGTTACAGTGACCAATCCTCTGGCGTTGGAGCGCACAGGTGAAATGGTTGAAGTTCCGATGAGTGACGTTACAGCCAAGCTGCAGCTGGCTGATACGGCTCAGATCGTAGTGCTTGGTGAAGATGGCCAGCAAGTACCTTATCAAGTGACGTATGACGAGAAAGTGGTTTTCCCGGCTACGGTGAAAGCAAATGGCACAGCCACTTATACTATCCAATCCGGTACTCCCGACCCGTATAATGTAATTGCCTGCGGCCGCTATTATCCCGAACGTCTGGACGACGTGGCATGGGAGAATGACCTGGGCGGATACCGTGCCTATGGCCCTGCCTTGCAGAAGCGTGGTGAACGTGGTTTCGGCTACGACCTCTTTACGAAGTATAACACTACGGAACCGATTCTTGAAAGTCTTTACGCTGAAGAACTGGATAAGGAAAAGCGTGCCAGAATTGCCGAACTGAAAAAGACAGACCCTAAAGCGGCTGCCGAACTGCAAAATGCCATCTCTTATCACATTGACCACGGCTACGGAATGGATTGTTATGCCGTAGGTCCTACGCTGGGCTGCGGTACAGCCGCTCTGATGGCGGGTGATACGATTATCTATCCTTATTGCTATCGGACACAGGAAATCCTTGATAATGGCCCGCTGCGTTTCACAGTGAAGCTGGAATTTAACCCGTTGACTGTCCGTGGCGATTCTAACGTGGTGGAGACGCGTGTCATCACATTGGATGCCGGTTCGTATCTCAACAAAACCGTTGTTTCGTATACTAACCTGAAAGAAGCGATGCCTGTGACTACCGGAATCGTTCTTCGTGAACCGGACGGTGTGGTTACAGCAGACGCTGCAAACGGCTATATCACCTATGTAGACCCTACAACCGACAGAAGCGGCGGTAACGGTAAGATATTTATCGGCGCTGCATTTCCTTCACTGGTAAAAGAGGCAAAGACCGTTCTTTTCCCGGAAAAGGAGAAGAAGGAGCTGCGCGGTGGAGCTGACGGTCATGTATTGGCAATCAGCGAGTATGAACCGGGCTCGGAATATACTTATTACTGGGGTTCTGCCTGGGATAAGGCTGCTATCAAGACGGTTGATGCGTGGAATGCGTATATGGCTGAGTATGCGCAGAAGGTGCGTACACCGTTGACGGTGACTTACTAAGACGGTAGTTAATAAACTCTGGTACAAGCATTCTAATATGTCACGACAGGTCTTAATATCTGACTTCTCAGGTATTAATACTTGTCGCGTCAGTTATTAATACCTGAGAAGTCAAGTATTAATAGCTGATAACCCAGTTATATAAGGCTCTCCTTATTTCATTCGAAAGGCTGAAATAAGGGGAGTTTTATTGTCGGGTAGAATATGGGTATAACAAGAAAAACGGTTTTATAAGAGATTTCCTAGTGTGAGTACTATATAAACGAATAATGCAGTACTTAAAATGTATATCCTATCACTCCTGACCATCCATTAACGAGGGCTGATTTTTCCATCATGTCTCTTAAGCCTTTGAATTGAGCGCGTATGCATATCATTTGTTTGTTTTTCCGCGAAAGTTTGAAGTTTACTCCCGCATTGGCGTAATAGCCAGGGTAGACACCATCCAGCCATCTCTCGCTCTTATCATTTATCTTTATCTTGGCATTGATCATTCCACTGAAGTCTGCTCCAAGCTCAACAAATGGTCGCGCCATTCCTTTCGGATAGGTATAGCGTATTCCTAACTTACCCGAAAACATTGTTCCGCTATGTTTAAATATAGTGGATGAATTTTCATTATTCAATGATCTTGCAGAGGATGTTATGCGGGAAAAAGACACATCAAAACAACCACTGAGTGAACTCATCCACCGTCTATTGCTGATAGCTAAAGTGACTCCTGCCAGGTAAGATAGTTCGGGTGAGCTATAGAGCCCGATCAAACTACCCGATGGTACATTATATTGAATAACTCCTACATAAGGAGTTATATCTAACTGTATTGAACGTTTATCTTCTTTTGCTTCAAATTCAATGCAATCTTCATTGCTGGTACACATTGCATAATGATATTCTTTTGTGATTTTTATCATCTCCTTTCGGCTGAAACGAGCCCGGTCTATTTGGGGAGCCAGGCTTGGGCAGTCTTTGAATACGTAATGAAGAAGGGGAATATATCGGTCAGTCTGGCCTTTAAACTGTATATTGGTAGCCTGCTTGGACAGTTTGGGCGCATCTATTTTTACAAGGGTATTATTATCTTCAACAAAATAGATTGGTATGTTATCTTCTGTCTCATAGTAGTACAAGCTTTTCATTCCTTGTAGCAAATATTCGAGAAAGACGGGGGTAGAGACACCGTATTTCAATTCTATGTTCTTGGAGACATAGTATTTACCGTCGTCTGTAAAACGGTATCCCAAGATTTCGAAAGGATGATAGGTTACTGGTTCGATATCATTACCTTGTGATTGAAAGACGCAGCGTTTAGCATTCATCTTATCTGTACGGTAGTCGATTTCTCCATATATTGTGTCTTTCTGAACAGTGATGATAAATCCCGGACGATAGTTGTTTTGTGCGTAAAGTACAGGGATTAATAGTAGGCATGTCTTTAAACATATTAGTCGGAAAAGAATCATTTTCATATGTGTGATTGTTGGTTTAACTTTTTTGTGTGTCCGAAAGATACGAATTAATTTAATAATAACATCATCTTTTGTATTGCTTTTTATATGGAAAAGGATAATGTAAAGGGTGTCCAATGTTGAACACCCTTTATATGAATAATTAATGTAAAGCTAAATCTTATACATGTTAGAGAGACAGACTTAGCTAAGCACGCTTGCCGTCTTATTTGCTTAGTGTAAGAGCGTTGAATTTCTCCAACCATCCTGCACTTCCTGTTCCCGCAGCACCGGAGAATGCCCAGTAGGCAATGCCATTGACTACGTCTCCATCCCAGGAACCATTATCACCAAATACCAATGCAAATTTGCCATTGATGGATGACGGATAAGCAACATATTGTGTTGACATATCCCAACTGACATATCCACCTTCAGACAATGTTACTGTATAGATGTTATATCTCCCAGCATATGTTCCTAAATTAAGACCTCCCATTGTGAGTAAGGCCTCTCCATTATAGATTAACGGTAGGTCAAAGAAATTGGAAATACCTGACAAGTAGAAGATGGTAGGTTCCTCTTCATCCTGAACTACTTCTATTTCTCCAGCTAGAGTACTATCATCTCCATCAACAAAGGATACTCTCCATTTGCCTGCGATGTCTTTCAATTCATACTCTCCAAGATGATAGTAAATCGTTTTTTTACCTGCGGTAACTTTAACTGCCGCTCCTCGTGGGGTTTTATCAGCACTCGCAGCAACATTAAATGTTATAGTTCTGTTTTCTTCGTCAAGTGTGTATGATAACCAACTTTGGGCTTCGGCGGGTACTTCTATTGAATAAGATGCTGTGGTTGAGAAAGATACTGTAGCAGAACCACCTGCATAAGTAAAAGCATGCCCCAATTCTGATTTATTATACAGAATAACACAGCCACCCTGTGAAACAGGAACCAAAGTGGATGCTTCACCATCTGTTATGGTTACAGCTGCCGTACGTCCGGACATATCATTATTTTCAATGACAGAAACATTTATAATATCTCCATTCACGCTTACGGTACACCAATCTTTATTGGAGGTAGCAGTAATTTCACTTATTGCGTTAACTTTTATTGTACCGGTTCCTCCAGCAGATTCAAATGTGACATTTGAGCTAACAATCTGCAAAGAAGATGTTTCTTTATCGTCGTCGTTACTACATGAGAAGACGAATACGCATAATAATAATGCAAATATGCTTGTTATTTTCTTCATAATATGCTATTTGTTAATTAATCAACTTTTATCAATGTTACATCTTGGAACATTGTAGAGAATCCATACCAACCGTCTGTTTTTTGATATACCAGCAACATAAGGGTGCAAATAGGATTGTTTACATAAGTGAACTTAATTGTAAGCGGATCTGTATTTGCAATACGTCCTTGGAATACAGCTGAGTCATCTGCATAGAAATTGCCTCCGGGAATTCCTGGATATAATAATACGTTGTAACCTTGATATACGCCAACTGTCTGAGAAGGTACATCAATACAGTCTGTTGTCATATTATAGTTATAGACAAATTCAATAGGAGTACCACTCAAAGCAAAATTCATTGCAAATGATTTTCCTATCATTTTTTGTTTGAGCTCAAGTTGTATACGTTGCCCATTTGCTAATTGTAGTATATAGTTGCCTAAATAGTTGAGATATCCTTCCGGACAATAGAATTCTATTTTTGCATCTACACCTGTATCTGTACAAATATATGTAAGGTTTTCATTATCCCATTTGAAGTTGTTTATTTCTACTCCATTAACTACTAATGGTTCATACATTTTAATGCCTTCCTCTGTATATATGAACGGATATAGACTTACGGTTGTTTCACCGGTTTCGTCTACTTTGGTAACTGAGAAGGCATGCTCTTCCTGTCCCATTTTAGTTATTTCCTGACCATTCACAATTAACTTATAGGTTACATATGAAGCCTGTGAAACGACATTGGCAATATTGGTCAGTTTCTCTTGCCAATTTGTTTCAGCAGGCAGAGGTGTCATGATCAACGTTACTCCATGTTTTTTCCCAGTCAGTACGATCTTTTCTTTTGAAACGCTTCTGAAGACGAACTCATAATCTCCGGCATATCCTGGTGAATTATAACCACTCGGTTCACAGAATTCGTGAATTAATTCATTGTATGAATCAAAACTTAATTCTGTTCCCTGGTATGATTCAACTTTATACAAGGAAGTAGATTCTTCTCCAATTTCGTAATTATCTGTAGCGAAATCTGCAGCCATAATTACATTATTGCCATCAAATCGTGCCAAAACATTGAAGCCACCATATTCTCCGTCTTCTCCTGTATAATACTCGAGTAACCACCCATTGGCTGCGCCCTTTAAAATCTCCTGACATTCGTTGACGGAGGCTATAGCCCGTTGTGCAGAAGATTCATCAAAGATATCATCTTCATTAAACAGACACGATTGCATCATCAGGCAAACGCAAGTCAGTAAGCCATATATTTTAATCTTTCTCATATCCTACAATTATTAAAGCGTACTTAAATCTAATTCGGTAATTTCACTTTGCCGGCGCAAAACAATTTCGCGCAATTTGTCTAAATCAAGTCCCCAGGAATTGAGCATGTAATCAAATACAATCTCAAATTTCTTTTCTATGATCGGTCTTCCTGTTGTGCCGGCACTTGCTAGCATATCTTCCCAAGTACTAGCGTCATTGGTGACATAAATAGCAACCATCTCCGCAAAATCTTCCGTAGCACGGTCCATTGCATAAGGAGAGATAAATCCTTTTTGCAGAGCAACCGACTCAGATACCCTATACCAGCTTGAACCTACGTAGTCGGATTCCGATATACGATCGTATGATGTATCATAGGCTTTTTTCTGATTAAGAATATGTGTAAATTCATGATGCATTGTCTTGAAATAGTACTCATTTAATTGAGCTACACTGAGATTGTTTTTATCTATTTCATTTACACGAAACAGGGTTACTTTCATTCCTCCTTCAGCTTGTCCGAGGATCATACCTGACTCGGTATAAGCAACATTTCCAATGAACTGGAGTAGCTTAGGGACATACGTACGGGTCATGTCAATTCCCCATATTTCGTCATAAGCTTCCATCCATACAAATTTTACAATCTTAGCCAATGTAATTGCGTTGTCATACTTGGCTGGAACCAGATGATATTCTACATCCGTTTCATTGTCATCCAGACGATATTTTACCTGGATATTATAAGTGTAAACATAGTTGTCAAGTAGCCATTTGTCAAACTCGTTGGGCTCATAAACTTCAGTAGGATCAAATATACTGCGTTTGGTATCAATATCATCTTTATTACATGAGCCTAAAAAAACGGCTATAGTAACGATCAATGTATATATTATATATTTTTTCATAACTTATCGATTTTTATTTAGTTCTAGGGTTTGGTTTTAATCCGGCTGAAATAACATCGCTCGGTATCTGTATTGCTCGACGAGGATCATTGGGTTCCAGCTTATCTGTGACGGTAATAGTACCATTATCATTCATTAAACGACGATAGATAGTAATACCGTAGCGTTTAATATCCTGCCAGCGTAACCCTTCATGTAAAGTTGTTAAACGTCGTGCATGAAGTATGCAGTGGATTACATTTTCCTGTGTTTCATTTGTTATAGTAAAGTCGGGATTCAATTTTTTCTTAACTGTAGATTCAGTAGGAGTGTAATATTCCATGCTTCCGTAGAAATCGTTTATAGATTCTGTGGTAAGCGGGGTAGTAGAACGTGTGTATGCTTCTCGCCATATATTTAAATCAGCAATTGCCTGTGGATACATTTCTTTCATCGCATAAGCTTCTGCACGACAGAGTAATGTTTCATCTGTAGTAAATGCTGCATTGATCATGTGTCCGTTGATTGTTCCGGCTACTGCGTCAACCACTTCTTTATATTGAGTTATTTTCATAACAACGATTTTGGTCGGCAGTGCACTTGAGTTGCTCCAAACACCCATGTAATAGTCACTTCCCCAAGGACCAACAGAATTGCATGTCTCATTGCCTACTTTCGGTCCATGGGCGTATCTTTCGCCTAGTCCATAAGGTGCATGAACATATCCCCAATAAGAACCTGCACTGACCAATAATAAGTTAGCGCCATTCGTTGCATCTACATAAGCATTTGGCTGAACACTGCCATTTATGTCTAGTGCACCCAAAGATTTCCAGTCGCGTACAGAGGTGGCTGGATTGCTTCCTAATACTTTTGTTGCGTAATCGATCACCTTAGTATAATTGGATTTATCCGATTTTACATAGTACAAGTAAAAGCGTGCAGCAAAAGCTTGAGCTGCTTTCTTTGTAAAGTGATATTTGGGGACTGCATAAATATCAGTAACTAGATCTAGACCTTCCAATAGATCTTTCTCAATATTTTGGTATACCTCCTCTAGAGTTCCGCGTTGATAATCAGGGCTTACGGTTGTCTCTATCGTTTTCATGTAGGGGATACCCAAGTCTGAACTTGCTTGGCTGCTATAAGCGTTACAAAATATATTGGCAAGTAAAAAATGAGCATAGGCGCGACATACTAGGGCTTCTCCCTTTTCAGCGCTAAGAGAAGCTGGATTTCCTGCGTCTTCAATCACTTTCAAAACCTCGTTGCAGGCAGAGATTGCCATATAGCAAGATTCCCAAAGTGCATGGGGAGAGTCCTGATCTTGTTCTGCAGAGTCTGCCCACTTATAGAGATCTTCTTGCAAACGGTTGAAAGAAGAAAAGCGATTCGGATAAGCATCAGTATTGTCTGATGACATTTCCCCCATCTCACAGATTGCTGTAGTAGGATAGGCGGAAAGTAATATTTTGCCAACATTGTTTTCATTCAGCTCGGTACGATTGTCGGGAAGCTCATCTAAGAAATTAGAACACGATGAGAGCCCTATTGCGAGCGCGGCCACACTGGCCATTATTATGTATTTCTTCATATTCGTTCTTATTTTAAATTATAACCCCAGTCTTAAAGTAATAGTAAATTGGCGGGGAACCGGTGAGGCAACACCACCTGCATTAAAGAATTCCGGGTCCTGACCATTTAGCTTATCATCCGCATAGATTAAGAAAAGGTTGGTGGCTTGGACTTTCAGCGAGAGGTCTGTTAACTTCAATGGGTTGATCCATGCTTTGGGGAAGTCATAAGCCAGTGAGATTTCTTTCAGACGGATAAAATCCCCCTTTGCAATGCGTTCTGTTGAATAATTGTAAGCATTGTAGGCATACTTCAAGTCTTCATTGCTGTCGTACATACGTTTGCTCAAAATAGCAGGAACATTAGTCTTTGCTTCGTCTCCGGGGAGTGTCCATCGATTTTTAAATTCACGAGTCATTGCCGTTAGATCCGAATAATATGCTTTGAATACGGGATTTAAACGGATAACATTTCCAAATGAATAAGTGATAAATAAATTCAAACGGAAACCTTTGTATGAGAACATATTACCCAAACTACCTGTAATGGTAGGATCAGTCGGACCTTCATACTTCAGGAAACCAGTATTTTGGCGTTCCTGGAAATTTATATCGGTACTAGTCGCTTCGCCCTTTTCATTTATAATGACTGGAATACCATCTTTGTCGAGACCTACAAATGGGATAGAGAATAGCCCACGAACCGGATAGCCTTGTTTAGCGAATCCATTACCGGAAATAAGCTCCATCACATTCGCATTTTGTTTCAAATCAGTGACTTCATTTTTTGCATTAGAGAATATAAAGTCGGTGTTCCAGTTGAAATCTTTTGTTTTAATATTCTTAGTTGATAAAGTGAATTCAATACCATGTGATTTCATTGAAGCGATATTTGCATACTTCAGGATCTGTCCACCTGCGCCTTGTGTATTAACGATACCAATCAAGTCGTAGTTGTTACGTTTGTACCAGTCTACAGCTAAATTAATGCGGTTATTCAAGAAGCCCATGTCGGCACCAATATTCAACTCGTGCTTCTTTTCATAAGTTAATTCGCTATTTTCTAGTTCCTTAATATACAATCCGGACTCCTGGATAGAAGTAAATGGTCGATAAGGACTATAGCTGGTTATAATAGCCTGTGAGTTCGTTACGTCTGCCGGACCGCGGTCGGCTGTTAACGAATAAGATGCTTTCAGTGTAAAGTGTGAAAGAACAGAAGTTAAATTGCTGAAGAATTTTTCTTCATGGGCATTCCATGCTCCTGATACGTTCCATGTAGGTAACCAACGTGCCGAGCGGCTCTTACCCATACGGTTGGTACCTTCGTAGCGGGCTGTTCCATTCACAGTATAACGACCTTTATAAGAGTAGGTAGCATTGGCGAAGAAGGCGGCACTACGGCTACGGGTCTGACTCAATGAGTAGTAATTATTGCCGTCTTCGATACCTTTTTTGAAGAATTCATATACATAGTAGGGTATTTCGCCCATTGAGTATTGCATACCCCACCCTTGATAGTAATTCTTTGATCGGTCTGTAGAGTTGATTTCTGTTCCTGCAAAGAAGTTAGTGATATGTATATCATTAAATACGTGGTTCCAACTAGCTGTAGCTCGGAAGTCGTAACCTAGCATCTTATAGTCTCTACGTTGATAAATACCACCTTCCGGTAAGATAGAGATCGGTAGTGCATATGGATTATCTGGGTTCTTATAAAGAAATGGATTGCGGTCCATAATTGTCTTGTCATCTAGACCTGCACGATAAGCCGATGCCTGGTTTGACTGGTCTTTAATGTTGTGCTCCTGTGAAGTTGATTGATACTTCACGGCTCCCAAAGCGCTTAGCTCTAATCCGGTAATTGGTTTCCATTTCAACTCGCCTTGGAACTTTAAATCTGCAATGTTCAGTTCCATGTAATTGTTGTCCAGTTCGTTCAGAATGTTGAAATCAGCATAGTTGCTGGTGTAATAAGTGTTTGGGTCTAATGTACGTGAAGTATTCAATGCATATGAATAGGGGTTGATGTCAAATTCACGTTTTACCTGACCGTTTACTAGGTCAATGTCTTGTCCTAAAGTTCCCGGTGCTTTTTGCTTACGATAAGAAGCACTTGATATCAAGTTTATGCTTAGGTTCTTTAAGATATTATGATTCATATTTAAGTTGGCTGTATAGCGATCAACTCCACTTTGCTTGTACCATCCCGGATCGTGCATAGCACTTAAAGAAGCATAGAACGATGACTTTTCTGTACCAGAGCTAAGACTTACAGAATGATTCTGACTTAGACTGGGAGAGAAAAGTGTGTCAAACCAATCGGTATTTCTCATTTCAGCTTCACGTAGATAGGCATTTTTAGCTTCGTCAGTATTTAATAACGCATATTGTCCGGTAGTAGGATCGTATGTGTTAATTAACTGATACATCTTTCCGTATACACCACTTTCTGCAGTTCGGGAGGTTTCAGCGAAATTTAACCAGCCTTTCTGTTGCATTTCTTTGTATACTCCCATCTGATCTTGCGAGTTCATGATGTTAAAGTCATTGTAGCTTGGTACTAAACGGGTAGTAAATTCACCGGTATAGCTTATTCTACTGACTCCAGCTTTACCTTTCTTTGTGGTAACAACGATTACACCTGCCATTGCACGTGCGCCATAGATTGAGGTTGCTGAGCCGTCTTTCAAAATCTGAAAGCTTTCAATATCATCTGCGTTCAGACCGGCAATAGCCGAACTAATCAGAGTTTCAGCGTCGCCTGAAGATAGTTGATCAGCGCTGACTTCTACAGCGTCTTCCATAATAACTCCATCCACTACCCATAATGGTTTGGAGCTACCATAAATGGAGGTAGCACCGCGAACGCGGATTTTGGGAGCGGTACCAAATGTACCGGATACATTCTGGACTGACACACCCGCAGCACGGCCTTCAAGACCACGGCTGATATCTGCCATACCATTAAGTTTTACGCCTTCTGCATCAAGTTTTGTTGCAGCTCCCGTGAAAAGGCGCTTGTCCATTTTTTGCATACCGGTTACCACTACTTCCTCCAGAACTTCTGCATCTGGTTTCATCAGAATTCTTATTGTTCCTGTTTTGATAGGAATCTCCTGAGTTTTCATTCCAATGTAGCTAATTTTCAAAGTTCTAGCAGAACTTGGTACATCGTTTATGGTAAACTTACCATCGATATCGGTGACTGTTCCCATCGTTGTACCTTTCACTAATACGGATGCTCCCACAACAGGCTGATCATCTTCTTCAGAAATGACGACACCTGTCACCTTTTTAGGTGTTTGGGCAATCACTAGACCTATGCTTGCCAGCAAGCAGGCCAATAACAGCATTAATTTTCTTTTCATAAACACTCTTTATTATTATAAGAATTAGTAAGTCGCTTATTTTCGCTTAGTGCTATTTTGCAAATATAAGCACATATTTATAAATACAAAACAATTATTCAAAATAAATTTGAAAACTATTGTAAATACATTATGATAGTTATGAAGATAAATACATATCATCAAACTATCATAATGTCATATTTCTGTCAGCATATGCAAATTTAGCCTTGTTTAAATAATCATTATGTCATCTAAACACTCCCTTTTTATCTTTAACTAAGCCTTGAATAATATAAAATTTATATTAGATATAAATAATTAGTATGAAAATAGGTTATAGGAGAATATGATACAATTATGTGTTACGTAAAAAAGAGAAAATAAAATAAGTTCTGCTAGAACTTTGAAGATTAGCTATATCGGATTGAAAACTCAGGAGGTCCCCATAAAAGCAGGAACGATAAGAATTCTGATGAAACCAGATGCAGAAGTTCTGGAGGAAGTAGTGGTAACCGGCATGCAAAAAATGGACAAACGCCTTTTTACTGGTGCAACTCAACAATTAACAGCTGATAATGTAAAATTGGATGGTCTCCCTGATATTAGCCGTGGACTTGAAGGCCGTGCTGCGGGTGTGTCAGTCCAGAACGTATCCGGTACGTTTGGTACTGCTCCTAAAATTCGTGTACGTGGTGCTACTTCCATTTATGGTAGCTCCAAACCATTATGGGTGGTGGATGGAGTTATTATGGAAGATGCTATTGATGTGGGACCTGATGATTTATCTTCAGGTGATGCTGAAACTCTGATTAGTTCGGCTATTGCTGGTTTAAATTCCGATGATATTGAGAGCTTTCAGATTTTGAAAGACGGTTCAGCAACCTCAATCTATGGTGCACGTGCAATGGCAGGTGTAATCGTTGTTACTACAAAGAAAGGTAAAGCCGGAGTCAGCAAAATTAATTATACGGGTGAGTTTACTACGCGTATGGTGCCCTCATACAAAGAGTTCAATATTATGAATTCTCAGGAGCAAATGGGAATATATAAAGAATTGGAGCAAAAAGGTTGGTTGAATAGTGCTGATTTATTTCGTGCAAAGAATTCAGGTGTGTACGGACGTATGTATAAACTGATCGACCAGTTTAATGAAACGAATGGTCAATTTGGGCTGATGAATACTTTAGAAGCACGTAATGCTTATTTGACCGAAGCCGAAATGCGTAATACCGACTGGTTTGATGTATTATTCTCAAATAATATTTCACAGAATCACTCTGTAAGTATTACTTCAGGTTCTGATAAATCATCTTTTTATGCGTCATTGAGTGCCATGCTTGATCCGGGATGGTATAAGCAGAGTGAAGTGAAACGTTATACAGCCAATTTGAATACGACTTATAATATCTTAAAGAACCTAAGCATAAACTTGATATCAAGTGCTTCTTACCGTAAACAGAATGCACCAGGTACCATGAACTCATCATTGGACGTTGCGGCAGGTCAGGTTACACGTGATTTTGATATCAACCCCTATTCATACGCACTGAATACTTCACGTACATTAGATCCTAATACAGATTATGTGGCTAATTATGCTCCATTTAATATTCTCCGTGAATTGGACAATAATTTTATTGAGTTGAATGTTGTTGATGTAAAGTTCCAGGGGGAGTTGAAATGGAAGGTGTTGCAGGGCCTGGAAGTCAGTGCGCTGGGTGCTGTGCGTTATCAATCATCATCACAAGAACATAATATAATGGATGATTCTAATCAAGCAATTGCTTATCGTACGGGGTTGGACGATGCTACTATTCGTGATGAAAACGACTGGTTGTATAAGAATCCAGATAACCCATATGCATTACCTATTTCGATTCTTCCTGAAGGAGGTATTTATCAGCGTCAAGATCGTAAGATGTTGGGACTGGATTTCCGTGGTACTGTATCCTGGAATCATCTATTTGCAGAAAAGCATATAACTAATCTTTTTGCAGGAATGGAAGTAAATGATCTTCAACGCTCTAACTCTTCATTCCAAGGATGGGGTATGCAATATTCTATGGGTGAGATTCCATCATATGTTTATCAGTACTTTAAGAAAGGTATTGAGACTGGAGAAAAGTATTATTCTATGGGGCATACTAGATATCGTAGTGTAGCTACATTTGCAAATGCTACTTATTCGTATGACGGGCGTTATACGTTGAATGGTACTTTCCGCTATGAAGGAACTAATAGAATGGGACGTAGCCGTTCTGCTCGTTGGCTGCCAACGTGGAATCTTTCTGCAGCGTGGAATGTTCATGAAGAGAAATTCTTCCAATCACTTCAACCAACGCTTTCAAATTTGACATTTAAGGCATCTTACTCATTGACAGCTGATCGTGGTCCGGCTGATGTAACAAATTCACAAGCTATTATTAAGAGTTATTCACCTTATCGTCCTTTCACTGATATTCAAGAAACGGGTCTTCATATAGTGGATTTGGAAAATAGTGAATTAACGTATGAAAAGAAGCATGAATTGAATATAGGAGTGGATGTAGGTTTTATTAATAATCGCATTAATCTTTCAGCTGACTGGTACACGCGCAATAACTATGACCTGATTGGGTTGATTCCAACACAAGGAGTGGGAGGTACTATTTATAAATATGCCAATGTAGCTACAATGAAGTCACATGGTATTGAATTTACCCTTTCAACCAGCAATATTAAAACAAAAGACTTCTCATGGAATTCTGATTTTATTTTTTCTCATGCTAAGAATGAAGTTACTGATTTGCGAGGACGTACTCGTATGATGGAACTTGTTTCGGGAAATGGATTTGCACGTGAAGGATATCCTGTGCGCGGGCTTTTCTCCATTCCTTTTGCAGGTTTGGATGAAAAAGGTATTCCTATGTTCGATATCAATGGAAATATAACATCGACTGATATTAATTTCCAGGAACGTGAGAAGTTAGATTATTTGAAATATGAAGGTCCGACAGATCCTACAATAACTGGTAGTTTCGGTAACGTTTTTGCATATAAAGGGTTTAAACTCAATGTATTCATGACTTATTCATTTGGTAATGTTGTTCGTTTGAATCCATATTTTAATTATAAATATTCCGATTTGAGTGCTATGCCTCGTGAATTCAAGAATCGTTGGACGCTTTCTGGGGATGAGGCAAAGACTAATATTCCTGCAATCTTGAGTAATCCGCAATATGAAGCAAACCGAACATTGTATAAAGCTTACAATGCTTACAATTATTCTACAGAGCGAATTGCAAAAGGTGATTTTATCCGTATGAAAGAAATCTCACTTTCTTATGAGTTTCCTAAGAGCTGGATTTCTGCTGCGAAGATTTCCAATCTTTCTTTGAAGTTACAGGCAACTAATTTATTCCTTATTTATGCAGATAAGAAATTGAATGGTCAAGATCCTGAATTCTTTAATACTGGTGGTGTAGCTTCACCGGTGCCACGTCAGTTTACATTAACTCTGCGTTTAGGATTGTAAGAGAATGATTTTAATAATAAAAAAAAGATTAAAGATGAGACGAAATCAATTATATATTCCATTGTTCATCGCAACGCTTGCTATTGTCGGTAGCTCTTGTAATGATTTTCTCGACGAATTACCAGATAACCGGACGGAGCTGAATTCTGAGCAAAAAATAGCTAAAATGCTTGTTTCTGCTTATCCGGAAGGATCTGCGAATGAACTGTTTGAACTTTATAGTGATAATACCGACGATAACAGTGCCAGATATTCTTATTATAAGTTATCTGAGGAAGAGTGCTATAACTGGAAAGATACCCAGGAAGAATATCAGGATACACCTACAAATCTTTGGGAAACCCATTATATAGCTATTGCTTCTGCTAACATGGCTTTGGAAGAGATTGAGAAACGGGGAAATCCGGAATCGTTGATGCCGCAGCGAGGAGAGGCTCTTGTTTGTCGGGCGTACAATCATTTTGTATTAGCAAATATTTTTTGTAATGCTTATAATACTCATGCATCACAGGAATTAGGTATTCCTTATATGACTAAAGTTGAAACAACTGTGCAACCACAATACGGGCGGGGTACTTTGCAGGAGACTTATGAGAAGATTGAGAAGGACTTATTAGATGGTATGGCTCTTATTTCCGATGATAGTTATTCTGTGCCGAAATATCATTTCACAAGGAAAGCTGCATATGCTTTTGCTGCACGTTTCTATCTTTATTATATGAAGCCTGACTTTTCTAATTGTGATGAGGTGATAAAATATGCAGATCGTGTGTTGGGAAGTGATCCTGCTGCCGAATTACGGGATTGGGAAGCGTTGGGAAAACTCTCTGCTAATGATAATGTACAGCCCGACGCATATATTGCTTCTACAAGTAAGGCTAACTTGTTGATAGGTAGTACCGTATCTAACTGGGGTATTATTCTGAGTAATTACATGACAGGAAAACGTTATCTACATAATAAGTTAATTGCTTCTTACGAAACATCACGTTCTTCCGGATTATGGGGTATCCCTGACCGCATGTATATGCAGCCTTTTACAACATCGGGCTATGAATGCAGTATGTTGAGAAAGGGCGGTTATTATGCTGGTGACTACCTGTATTATATGCCTGTGATTTTCTCTACAGACGAGACTTTGCTTTGCAGGGCTGAGGCTTATACGCTGAAAAAGAACTATCCAATGGCTGCTGCAGATCTTACTACATGGGAGAAAGCATATACTTCTAATAAGCAAACTTTAACTCCGGGGATGATAAATGAGTATTATGATAAGATGGATTATTACAATCCGACACAAAATCCGACTCCCAAGAAAAAGCTTCAGCCTGATTTTACTATTGAATCAGGTATACAGGAGAACTTTATTCACTGCATTCTGCATATGAGACGTATTGCTACTTTGCACGAAGGTCTGCGCTGGCCGGATATTAAACGTTATGGAATTGTTATCTATCGCCGTTCTATTGCTAATAACAATATAGTCGTAACAGATGAAATGCCGGTAAATGACGCAAGACGTGCTATGCAAATTCCTAAGAGTGTAGTTCTGGCAGGAATGCAACCCAATCCACGTACTGAAAATTAAAAGGAGGAAATAATATGAAGAAATATTATATTTATATACTAACGGCTGTTTTGCCCATTCTTTGGGGAGCCTGTAATAATGGCGATGATATTGACACCAAGCATAGTATTTTTTCAACAGAGCCAATGGAACATAATGGTTTTGATGAATGGTTGCTTGCTAATTATACATATCCGTATAACGTTGATTTCAAGTATCGTATGCAAGATATTGAAAGTGATCACAAATATAATCTGGTACCGGCGGATTACGATAAATCGGTTGCTTTGGCCAAGATTATCAAGCATGTATGGATGGAGGCATATACTGAACTTGCCGGACCGGCTTTTCTTCGGTCTTATGTGCCAAAAACTTTTCACTTGATAGGTTCTCCGGCTTATGATAGCAGTGGTACGAAGGTGTTGGGTACTGCCGAGGGAGGAAAGAAGATAACATTGTACGAAGTGAACAGTCTGGACTTTGAGAATGTCGATATCGAAGTTTTGAATGAGTATTACTTTAAGACGATGCACCATGAATTTGCACATATCCTGCATCAGAAGCGTAATTATGACCCATCGTTTGATCGCATTACCGAAGGAAAATATGTTGGTTCCGACTGGTATTTCTATGTTGCTGAAAATGGAAATTCATATTTGCGAGAGGATGCGGATGCATGGCCGGAAGGATTTGTGACGGCATATGCGATGAGTGAGGCAAGAGAAGATTTTGTAGAGAATATCGCCATGTATGTTACTCACGATCAGGCTTACTGGGATAATATGCTGAAGGTTGCCGGAACTGCCGGAGCGGCTATTATTAATCAGAAGTTTACTATTGTATACAATTATATGCTTGAAACTTGGGGTATTAATTTAGATGATTTGCGTGAGATTGTGTTAAGGCGTCAGCAAGAAATTCCGGAGCTGGATTTAAGTACTATTGAATAAAACAGGAAGATTATGAAAAAGAATATAATGATTTATTTGTTGATGGCTCTTGTATGCTTTGGTTTGCAATCCTGTCTTTTCCAGGAAGAGGATTATTTTGATGATTCTTCAGCGAACCGTGCAACAGAGGAAGTGAAGCAATATAGTGAGCTATTAGAATCGGCATCTAATGGTTGGAGAATGGAATATTACATAGGTCAGGACTATGCTTTGGGAGGCATAACTCTTCTGTGCAAGTTTGATGGTCAGCGAGTTACAATGGCATCTCAAGGATACGAAGGCGATGAGACTATTTCCTCTCTTTATAAGGTTGTATCGGAGGAAGCTACTATGCTTACATTCGACACTTATAATGCTTTTATTCATGCATATGCCAAGCCACAAGGCGGAGGTTCCAACCCAAATGCCAACCTGCAAGGAGATTATGAGTTTATTATAAAAGAAGCTTCAGCCGAGAAAATTGTAATGCAGGGCAAAAAGTATGGAAATACGATAGTAATGTATGCGCTTCCGGATGATTTGAACTGGGAGGCATATATAAACTCTGTGAATGACGTAGAAGAGAATGCTTTCTTTATACAATATCAGTTGTTGGTTGATGGAAATTTAGTTGGTATGACGCAGCGAAGTAATTATACTTTTGTTATAGCCTATAATGATGGTGGTAACATTGTACAAGAGCAATCTCCTTTCCTTTTTACAACCGATGGCTTTCGTTTCCGGGAACCAGTTTCACTGGCAGGAGTAACTGTGCAAAATTTTGTGTGGGACCCTTCCTCCGAGCTTTTTACTTGTACTGACGAGGGGGCAACTAACGTTAAAATGAAAGGAATTTATCCGGAGGGATATATTAAATATAATGATTATCTAGGTAATTATACTCTTACCTGCAAGATGTATAAAGATAATAATTTGACAGACGAAGAATTACCAATATCTATTATAGAGGATGTAGAAAATAAGAGTTATATTCTCAAGGGACTAATTGGTGATATAGTGCTCGATTATGATAGAGGTGAAGGAATTATGTCCTTTAAGACTCAAAAGGTAGGTTATATATCAGGATATTATTTGGGATGTACTACATATTGTTATGCCATGGGATTTTATCCTACATATATTAGTTATCAGGCAGGTCTGATGTTTGGTTTTGTGGCAAATGTACAACAGTCTCCGTTTGGATTTACATTTGAGGATGATGGGGTATTCGAAGCAGTAGGTGGTGCAAAAGCTGATTATATGGCCTTCGACCGCTATTCGGCACCTGATTATAGTCAAAGTTCATATGTTCAAGGGGTGGCACGTATGTATGGAGAGATGGTCTTTATGAAAGTTGAGGAATAAATAAAAAACTAGATTATGAAAAATATACTGAATTTATACTTAATAATATTCTGCTTATTTTTTGTTGCAGGATGTTCTTCAGATGACGATGCTGCCACTGTAAAATTGACAATTATAAAATCAGATTTGGATATGAAAGCTAGTGGTGGCACTGGAACTGTCGAATTTGCAGCAACTGGAACTGTCACGGCTACGGTGAATGCCGATTGGTGTCAGGTAATCGAAGTTGCAGATCATAAAGTTTCCATTTCTGTAGATGCTAATACGGGTTATCCGGGGCGTAGCGCACAAATCGTTTTAACTGATGGTGTGAGTACGCAGCAAGCAACCATACTGCAGGAAGGAGCTATTTGGAAATATAATAGAGATGCTACCTATTTCACATTGACAGATGCTGCAGAGGAGGTCCCTGTTGAAATGTCGAGTAATTTGCCTATTCAGGTATCTATTCCAGCAGATGCTTCTCAATGGTTATCCTATGAAATGACGAGTGATGGATTTAAGTTTATTGCAACAGAGAATCTCACTGGTAAAATTCGTTCGGCCATTGTAAAAGTGACTACTGGCATTCGTGAAATTGAATATGCTTTATTGCAGTACGATATTGATGACTTATTGGGACAATGGACAGGTGTTGTGAAAGTCGTTGCTACAGCATTTGGTATTAATCAAGTTCTTTCATTAGAGGAAAATACTCAAATTGTTAAAAATCCGGGTGGTAATGGCTATATATTCCAGCTACCAATGACAAGGCTGTTGGGAGCAACGATTGTTTTAGCGGTCACCTATCAAGATGGAGCTTTAGCTATAACCACTCCACAGCAGCAAAATTATGCTTTGTCTGATGGGCAAGGAGGAGTGATGTACGGCTCAATAATAACTAAAACTGATGATGGTTTGTATTTACAGGGAAAAATTATTCTTTCTCCTGTATTAATGAATGATGGGCAGGTTGCGTTAGCTTATATTACAGATGCATATATGTCAATGGGATTATTTAAGGGAAGAGTTCCGTCTCCTGCAAATTATGCAGGACTTTCTATTGATTTTCCTGCTATTTTGATGCAATATGCTGAATAATATTTTGCATGAAATACTATTTTTATATAGTGGTTTAACTGTTTGTTATGAGAAGAACTTGCATTAATTGATCCTAAGAGCTATTATCGTAAGGTAGTAGCTCTTAATATTTAAATATTTATTTAATAATCTTTATATTACGCATCAATCCACCATACTTAGCCCTTTTCACTGCACTACCTTTGAAAATGGTTTTATATTGCTCCTCACTCAGCGAATGCCAATCATCCTTCCTCATACTTAACAAAGAAGGAGACGGTTGAAATTCGGCTGTCCGGCAAGGAGTGGCAAAGCGATTCCAAGGGCAAGCTTTCAGGCATTCGTCACAGCCATATATTTTATTACCCATTTTTTTGCCTACATTGAGCGAAAGTTCCCCACGATACTCAATGGTAAGATAAGAAAGACATCTCTCGGAATTGAGCCTGAAAGGGGCTTCCAGCGCTTTTGTCGGGCAGGCATCCAGGCAACGTGTACACGAACCGCATTGATTTCGTTGTGGAGAGTCATAATTGTCAGCTTCCCTATCAAGAATAATTTCCCCTAAGAAGAAGCAGGAGCCGGCGTGAGGAATGATGAGATGTGTATTCTTTCCTATCCATCCCAAGCCGGTACGCCATGCCCAATAACGTTCGAGTATGGGAGCGGTATCACAGAATATGCGGCCTTGAAGCGGAGAAGCGGAGGTTTGGGATACTGGGGCTTGGGGTGCTGAGGCGTAGTTTTCAGTATATGTGCCGATATTGTTTGTCGAGGCGATAGTACTGTCTGTTTCTTCGGAGAATGAAACTTCTTTTTCTATAAACTCAAAAAGTTCCTTCAATTTCCCCTTCATCACATCGTGATAATCTTTCCCGTAGGCATACCATGCAATCTGATACTCACCTTCGGGAAGTTTTTTTGCCGGATAATAGTTTAGCGCAACGCTGATCACCGTACGTGCCCCTTCCACCAACAAGCGCGGATCGAGCCGTTTATCCTCATAATTCTGCATATACGCCATCTCTGCCTGGCAACCGTCCGCCAGCCATTGACGGAAGGCGGTAGCCACAGTTTCATCCACAGCTTCGGCAGGCGCCAGTCCGCAGGCGGAAAAGCCGAGGCGTAGTGCTTCGGCTTTAATTCGGTCTGAGGAGAGGAGCTTTTCCATTAAAATACCTTGAATTCATAGCCCTCCGCTTTCAGAAATTCGATGGCACGGGGGAGGGCATATTGCAGATTCCCGTTGTTCCACGATTTCAGAGAGTCGTGGAAGGTGATGATGGAACCGTTGCGTACGTAGCGTTTTACGTTATTCAGTACCTGTTCCGGGCGCATTCGCTTACTGTAGTCACGGGTTACGAGGTCCCACATAATGATACGGTAATGGTGGCGAAGAGTGTAATATTGCCGGAATCCCATGTGCCCATGTGGCGGGCGGAACAAGTCCGAGTGGATAATTTCGTCTACCCGTCTGGTGTTGGCCAGATAATCCGGATTGGAATATTCAAAGCCGCGGATGTGGTTGAAAGTATGGTTGCCGATGCGGTGTCCGTGTTCTACCACCATCCGGTATTCGTCCGGGTGTTTGCGGATATTGTCGCCTACCATGAAGAAGGTAGCTTTAATATCGTGTTTCTTCAGTAGCTCCAGTACCCAAGGGGTAACTTCCGGGATAGGGCCATCGTCAAAAGTCAGGTAGACTGCCCGTTCGTTTGGGTCCATCCGGAAGATGGCTTGTGGATACAGCGCTCGGAAGAACCAAGGTGGTTGTTCTATAAACATAAGAGTCTTTATTAATAAGTAACAGGTAATAAGTAATAAGTAATAACCGTGCGGCTTATGGCGCAGCTTATTACTTATTACTTAATACTTATTACTTAGTTTTTATTTCCCTTTCATTCTCGCAACATACTCATTGTATAGCTGGTCGAGTTGTTCCGAGTAATGTTTAGCCAATTCTTCTGATTTGTATTTCTCCATCAGGCGTACTTCTGCGTCAAGCAGTCCTGCGTTGTACATGAAGTTTTCGCTGGCGATAGAAAGTTGGTAATCAGTCAGGCTGAGATACCAGATCATGTATTCGAGAGACTTGTTGGCAAGTTCGTCGATGATCTTGTTCGCTTTTTCGTTTTGTCCCAGCTGGTAGTAGGCTTCCGCCATTTGGAAGGCGCCGTTTGCCCAGTCATACGGTACGTTGTATGACGGGATCATCTTCTCGGCGTAGTCGAGTGCGGCGAGTGCCTTGTCTTTTTTGCCTTCCTTGATGAGTTGTCCTACGAGCTGTGTGAAGATGCGCCGGTGTGTGTAGCACATACGCATTACGTTTTCGTCGATGTAGATGCCCGGTTTCTCGATGCCGCCGAACTTGAACTTGTTCATCAGGTTGTCGTACATCTTTTCGCTGTCGATCTTGCTGTTCAGCTTGTCTGTATCGAACGGAGTGAAGCGGTATGCCAGACCTTCCTGCGTGAAGTGGTTGTCCATGCCGAGGTGGTTTTCACTGCCTACGGTGATAGCCATGTAGATGGGACGTTCCCAGTTGGCGTTGGCAAGCATTTCGAGCATCATCAGTTCGCTCTTGTAGAGGGCGCGTTTGGGGTTGCCGTTGGCGTCTCTCAGCAAGATGGTCATGTATTCGGGGATGGAGTCGCCCAGTGCTTCCGGTATCTTCATGCCGGAACGGCGGACAGCTTCTTTGTCGATCTTCATTACGATGCTGTCGGTAGGGATGACACGCAGTCCTTCCTTATCCGAACGAACCCAGTATTTGAGGATATTCTTCAGTTCATACGGGTTTTCTCCGAACTGTTCTTTCAGTTCGTTCATCGCTCCCGGATTTCCGTTTTCGAGCGCGCTGTCTGCCTGTGCATACATCTGGTCGATATTCTTCCTTACTTCCGGACGGATGGGGATGTATTCGTTCTGTCCTTCGACGTATTCCACACGGTCCCAAGTGATCGGGAGTGACGGAGAGTCGTAGGCGGGACGTTTCATCTGGTCGATGTACCAGTCGGTCTGCAGGTAGCTGAGGTTACAGGTACGTGCATCGGTACGGAAACCTTCTGTCTCCTGATTGTACCACAACGGGAAAGTATCGTTGTCACCATTGGTGAAGATGATCGGATTTCCTTCTTCCTGCAAGGTCATCAGATAGTTCTGACCGAAGTCACGGGCAACAAAGCGTCCGCTACGGTCGTGGTCGTCCCATGTCTGTCCGGCCATTTGGATGGGGACAAGCAGACAGAGTACTGATGCGAGCGCGGCAGCCGGAACTTCTTTCATCTTGCAGTAATCGCGTAACATACGGATGATACCTGCGACTCCCATACCCACCCAGATGGCGAAGGCGTAGAACGAACCGGCATACGCATAGTCACGTTCACGCGGCTGCGCAGGTGTCTGGTTAAGGTAGAGCACAATGGCGATACCTGTCATAAAGAACAGGAAGAACACCACCCAGAATTGCTGGATACCCCGCTGGCTGTGGTATGCTTGCCAGAAGAGTCCGATCAAGCCGAGCAGCAGCGGCAGACAGTAGAATACGTTGTGTCCTTTGTTGTTTTTGAGGTCCTGCGGAAGCAATTCCTGGTTGCCTACCAGCAGATTGTCGATAAACGGGATACCGGTGATCCAGTTACCGTGTTCTATTTCTCCGCTGCTCTGAATGTCGTTCTGCCGTCCGGCGAAGTTCCACATAAAGTAGCGCCAGTACATGAAGTTGAGCTGGTAGGAGAAAAAGAACTTGATGTTTTCCCATTGGTTCGGTACGTTCACCATCACCATTTCGCCGCATTGGTCGTATGGGACGTCATGCCCCTTGATGTCTACCCACTGCTTGTAGAGTGAGGAGTGCGCGGAGCTGTACATACGGGGGAAAAGCATATTTTGCGCGTATTCGTATTCGATACGTCCCGGCAGTTCGATGTATGAGTCTTTTTCGTCCGGTGAGGTTTTTTCTTTGCGGACGTATTTGCTTCCCGTCTGTGACTGGCGGGGGACGCAGTATCCGTCTTTCACGTCGAGTGCCACTTTCGAGGAGAAAGCAGGACCGTAGAAGAGAGGACGGGTTCCGTATTGTTCACGGCCGAGGTATTCGCCCAGCGTGAAGATATCTTCCGGAGAGTTCTGGTCCATCGGTGTGTTGGCGGTAGAACGGATTACGATCAGTGCATAAGAGGAATAACCGATCACGATCATCATGGTGCACAGCAATGCCGTATTCATAGTACGGGCGGAGATGCGCCATTTCTCTTTGATCTTTTCCTGTACTTGCGGAGCAAGGTAGATGCCAAGAATTGCGATCACTACGACACCGATAAGGATGCTGCTTACGCCGTGTCCGTAGAATGGAATACCCAGCAGGGCGATGGTCAGAATGAATGAGATGGCCATGCGGAGTCTGCTCTTTTCGGTGTAGCTTTCGTACACACCCCAGATAAGGGCGGCAGCAAGCAGAATGATATAGACTACAACGCCGGAGTTGAACGACATGCCGAGTCCGTTGACAAACAGCAGTTCGAACCAGCCGCCGACTTTAACGATACCGGGCACGATGCCATAAAGCACGGCTGCTACGAGTACGCCCGATCCGAGCAGGGCGAGCAATGAGCCTTTGGCAGTGGCGTTCGGAGTTTTCTTGTAGTAGTAGACCAATACGATTGCCGGCAGACAGAGGAGGTTCAGCAAGTGAACACCGATACTCAGTCCGGTCAGATAAGCGATCAGGATCAGCCAGCGGTCGCTGTGGGGCTGGTTGGCCACATCTTCCCATTTCAGAATCAGCCAGAATACAACGGCTGTAAAGAGGGAGGAGAAAGCATATACTTCGCCTTCTACGGCAGAGAACCAGAAGGTGTCGCTGAAGGTGTAGACCAGTGCGCCGACCAGTCCGCTACCCATGACGGTGATAAGTTGTCCTTTTGTGATGTTGTTCTCATCGGTGATCACCAGTTTGCGTACCAGATGGGTGATACTCCAGAAAAGGAACAGGATACAGGCACCGCTCATCAGTGCGCTCATGTAGTTTACCATCTTCGCTACGGTGGTTACATCGGAGGCAAATTGAGAGAACAGGTTCGCTACCAGCATGAAGAAAGGTGCGCCGGGCGGGTGTCCTACTTCCAGTTTATAACCGGTAGTTATAAACTCGGGACAGTCCCAAAAACTTGCGGTCGGTTCTATTGTCAGGCAGTAGACCGTTGCCGCAATGATGAATGTAAGCCAACCCACGAGGTTGTTTATAGTTCTGTACTGTTTCATTAGCACTATCTAGATTTTTCGTTAAAAAACAGATTACGTGGGCGCAAAGATAGTGATTTGTAAGGATAATGAGGCAGAAAGTAAGAAATATTAAGTAACGGAAAGGTGATTTACTTTATCTTATGCCCTTTTAGTGAAACAGTGGAATCACTAAACAGTATAAACAACGGTAGGTATGAAGATACCAATTTTGTGTCTTTTATACCAAGCAATGAATCATTTGTTGGTCAATAGTACTTGCGTTGTCAGACATTAATAGCTGACTTCTCAACTGTTAATACCTGACATGTCAACTATTAACATCTGACATCTCAATCATTAACAGTTGAGAAGTCAGTTGTTGCTGCTTGATGTGACCGTTGTAAATGACTGATATGCAGTGCGGCCGTTCTTTGATGTAGCACCGGCAAATGAATGTTTAGTGATGATGATGATGTTCACCGAGAACGCGGTGTGGCAACGTGCCGTGTCCCAGCAGTTCGATAGGGCAGTTGAAGTTTCTTTCCAGCCATTCTGTGGAGACGCCTGTGTCAGGGTGGTAATCCAGTGTCTCGTTGACGCAGGCAATGGATTTCACTTGTTGCAGTACAGTGCCGATGTCGTGACTGACAAGGATGATGGCGCATTCTTTGTTAATCTCCGCCAGCAGTTCGTAGAGCCGGGCTTCGAAGCGTTTGTCGATATACGTGCTGGGTTCGTCAAGAATCAGTACCGAAGGGTCGGAGATGATGGCGCGTCCCAGCAGTGCACGTTGCAGTTGTCCGCCGCTAAGCTGCCCGATGGAACGGTGTTCGAGTCCTTCGAGTCCCATGCGGGCGATGATATGCTTGCCTTTTTCTCTTTGCTCGGGAGTGAAGCGGGAGGTAAGGGATTTCTGGATACTTAGTCCGGAAAGTATCACTTCCTCTACCGAAATCGGGAATTTCCGGTCGATAGTGCTATACTGCGGCAGATAGCCGAGAGAAAGTGGAAGGTTGGAAGTGGAAAGTTGAGAGTGGGAGGATGCTTCTGTAGGGGCATGGAAGTTGATTTCTCCGGCTGTCGGTTTCAGCAGACCGAGGATGCACTTGATGAGTGTTGTCTTACCGCCTCCGTTCGGACCGATGATGCCCAGAAAGTCCCGTTCGTAAACGTTCAGGTTGACGTCGTGGAGTACGGTACGGCCGTCGTATCCGGCAGCAAGGTTCTTTATTTCGATAATCGGTTTCATATTTGGAGAATTACTTCGTTTATGTATCATTCGGTCATTAACGCTATGGAAGCCCGTTTTCATTCGGGGTCCCTAGGTGTGAGAGCTTTGGCTACGTTCAGCATTTCCGTTTCCCAGTCGTAGCTTAACGGGTTGATGGGGACTACCTTTGTGCCGGTTTGCTGTGCGATGGTTTCCGCGTTGCGCTTGTCGAACTCCGGTTGGACGAAGATGACGCTTACTTTCTCCGATTTGCACAGGTCTATCAGTTCTTTCAGATGGGCGGGCGAAGGTTCCTTGCCGCCTTCTTCGATTGAAATCTGATGCAGGCCGTAGTCACGGGCAAAGTAGGAGAGAGCCGGATGGTAAATCATAAAGGCTTTGGCCGATTCCGAAGCGGAAAGTTGCCGGCGGATGAGGCTGTCGGTGTGCTGGATACGTTGGCAGAGGGAGTCGTAACGTGCCAGATAATATGCTTCATTGGGCTTGTCGAGCATACAAAGTGCCTTGAAGGTGTTTCCGGCAAGGATGAGGGCGTTGGCGGTAGAGTTCCATATATGCGGTTCTACGGCGTGGTTGTGCCCGTCGTGGTCATGATGTCCTGCTGCGTGGTTGTGCTCACCGTTGTTCAGAATCAGGTCTATACCTTTCGAGGTGTCGAATACTTGGATATGAGGGGTGTTATTCATCAGTCGGTCCATCCAGGTCTGCTCGAAGCCGATGTAGCCGATGCGGAGATAGGCTTTGCTGTCTCCCAGAGAGACTAGTTGCTGAGGAATAGGGTCGTATGTCTCCGGACTGGAACCTTTCGGGACCATGCTGACTACCGTGAACTTATCACCGGCAATCGCTTCCGTGAAGTAGCGCTGCGGTTCGATAGTGACGGTAATCACCGGTTTCGCTTCTTCGCTGCCGCTTGCTTTGGACGTGCGACCCGTGCAGGCTGCCAACAGGAGGCAGGAGCCGAGAAGAAGGAGTGTTTTCAAATCTTTTAGTTGTTGTTTCATGACTATTGTATTAATATCGGGGGTTGATTCAGTTCCTGTTTTCGGGCACGTAGTATTTCCCGCTTTCCTCCCGGAGGACCGGGAAGGCGCTCTACGGTAAAGCCTGCGGCCTGCAGCATACGTCGGATGACTCCTTTGGCGCAATAAGTGGTGAGGATGCCTCCTCCATTTAATAAAACATATAAACGGTTAAATAGTTCCTGCGACCACATTTCCGGCTGCTTTTCCGGAGCGAAGGCGTCGAAATAGATAACGTCGAATGATAATGGATAATGGAGAATGGATAATGGAGAATGGCTGCGCTGGGTAATCCATTCATTGACGTCGGCTTGTACTTTGCAGAGAGTGAAGTGTGGGGTAAAGGATATTTCTTCTTCCCACGGTGATGTATGAATCGCTCTGAACAGGTCGATAGCTGCTGGTTGTTCTATATATCCCAGTTGCTCCACCATCTGCCATTCCAACGGGTAGAGTTCAAGTCCTGTATAATGTACGTTACGTCCGCTTCTTTCTGCTTCTTCAAGGGTAAGCCAAGCATTCAGCCCCGTTCCGAAACCGATCTCCAGAATATGCGGAGAGGGGGCAGCGGAGGCTTTCAGTCCCATATTGATGAAAATATGCTGGGACTCCGTACGTGCTCCTTTGGTCGAATGATAATGTTCATTCAATTCCGGAACAAATAGGGTGGCACTCCCGTCATCAGTCTTTTCAATCACTCTTTTCATCTCAAAAAACTTATTACCTATTACCTGTTACTTATTACCTATTATTTCATCCTGCAACGACATTCCATGCGCTTTCCAGTACATACAGAAGCAGAATGTAACGTATCAGTTTGCCGACAAACATGGAGGCGGTGGTGAGCCATATATTACTTCGCATAAATCCCAGTGCGATGGAGATCACCTCTCCGATGGCCGGCAGGAAAGCGAAGAATGCCATCAATGCTCCTTTTCCTTGCAGGAATTTCACCATCTTGTCTACTTTCTCCTTCTTTACTTTGAAGTATTTCTCAATCCAGCTTATTTTGCCCAGACGCCCCATATAGTAGCAGGTCATTCCGCCTGCCGTATTGCCGAGGGTGGCAGCCAGTATACAGGCAGTGGGTGGCAGTCCGAGTTTTACCAGTGCTACCAACACCAGTTCGGAACTGAATGGTACAATACTCCCTGCGAGTAAGGCCGAGATAAACAATCCCGGAAGTCCCCATTCGATGAGGAGTTGTATCGTTGAATCTATAAAAGCGTCCATACGTTAAAACCAAATAAAAGGATGAGGCAGACCGTGGCAACAATGAAGAATATATTCGATGTTTTGTTGTTGGTCAGCACAAAAAGGTGTCCGATCAGTATGCTGTTGCTTATCATGAGCAACGGCAAGAGATTGCTGCATTGTGACGGCTGTAGCACAATCAGTACGAAGAGAAAGAGTGTCACGTCTATGAGAAACTGTAAATAGGCGCGCGTGCGTATCTTATCTTCGAATCCGGCAACGACGCAATGAGCGGCGCTGACGATGAACAATACAAGCAGATAACCGAGAGTCGCCAGTTCCCACGGCTGGAGTATCTGTAGGTTGAATATGTCTCCAAAAGTGGCCAGCTCTTTGAAAGGATGATAGAACAGCTCCATCTGATCATAAAAGAAAGCGTGTCCGAACAGCATCCAGTAGGGCATTGTCCATCCTATCAGCGCACCGCAGAAACTGCGGAACGTAAGTGACTGAAAGCGGTGCGCCTCAAACAGCCAGAGCACCGAGAAGAAGGTGAGCTGGGGAAAGAGAATGCTCCCTGCACCGATAAACAGGAACGAGTAGAACAGATATCCTGACGCCTGCGACTGCTGATAACTTTTGAACAGGAAATAGATGGAGAATAAAAAGGTTATGGCGGCAACGTTTCCGGCATATAGCAGGTGCATCTCCGGACAGACGGTGACCAGCAGAAAATAGATAGCTGTCTGCACGGAAGCCCGCATACGGATGATACTGAACCGGTTGTTCAGCTCGATCAGGAAATAGCCGATAGCCGCGTAAATCAAGAAACTGACAAGATGCTCCGCCCATGCGGGAAGCAGCAACGTGCGGGCAGACTGCCAAAGCACGGAACCGCCTTCTTCGCCCGCTGTCATGCTGAGTTCGGGCAATAGGACAGAGGTCAGCACCCAGCAAAGGGTGCAGATGAAAATCGCAGCAGGGAGTGTCCACCGCCCTGCTGTGACCAGACCTTGTAGTCTCTTGTTTCTCATTATAAGTCGAATCCGATATCGCGTCGGAAATACTTCTTGTCGAAGTCGATCATATCTGCCACTTTATAGCTCTGTGCCAGCGCTTCTTCCTTCGTTGCGCCATAAGAGCAGACAGCGATCACACGTCCTCCGTTCGTTACGATTTGTCCGTCCTTCATGGCTGTTCCGGCATGGAAAATGATGCTTTCGGTAGCGGCAGCCTGTTCCAGACCGCTGATAGGGAAGCCTTTTTCGTATGCTTCAGGATAACCGCCGCTCACAAGGATCACACAACCTGCCGAGCGCGGGTCCATGACCAGTGTCTTTTCGTGGAGGTTGCCTGCGGCTGTACCTTCCAGCAACTCCACGAGGTCGCTCTGAATACGGAGCATCACGCTTTCCGTCTCCGGGTCGCCCATGCGGACGTTATATTCGATCACCATCGGTTCGCCTTTTACCCGGATCAGTCCGAGGAAGATGAAGCCTTTGTAGACGATGTTTTCTTCTTTCAGTCCGTTGATGGTAGGTTCGATGATGCGGGTACGTACTTTTTCCATGTATTCTTCGTCAGCAAACGGAACCGGAGTCACACTGCCCATACCGCCTGTGTTGAGTCCTTTGTCGCCTTCACCGATACGCTTGTAGTCTTTCGCTACGGGGAGGACTTTGTAGTGTTCGCCGTCGGTAAGCACGAATACGGAACATTCGATACCGCTCAGGAACTCTTCAATTACGACTGTGGCCGATGCGGAGCCGAACATACCGCCAAGCATTTCCTTGAGTTCTTTCTTTGCCTCGTCCAGTGTGGGGAGGATCAGAACGCCTTTTCCGGCACAGAGTCCGTCGGCTTTCAGCACGTATGGAGCTTCCAGCGTTTCGAGGAAAGCCAGACCTTCTTCGAGGTTTTCGGCTGTGATACTTTTATATCGGGCTGTCGGGATTTGGTGACGCATCATGAAGCCTTTGGCGAACTCCTTGCTACCTTCCAGCTGTGCTCCGTTGGCGGACGGACCGATAACGGCGATATGTTTCAGTTCGGGACGATTCTGGAAGTAATCGTAGATGCCTTCTACCAACGGGTCTTCGGGACCTACTACTACCATTTCGATGTTTTCTTTCAGAGCGAAAGCGCTGATCGCTTCAAAGTCGGTAGCTTTGATGTTGACATTCTCGCCTACGGCGTTTGTTCCGGCGTTTCCCGGAGCGATGTACAGCTTTTCAACTTTCGGACTTTGGGCAATTTTCCATGCCAGTGCATGTTCGCGGCCGCCCGAGCCTAGTAATAATATCTTCATAATGAGTATTAAGTTATGAGTTTTCAGTTATGAGTTTTTCGGTGTGATGCTGTGAACTGTCAACTATAGGTTGCTATAGATTCTGCTCAAAGTATCGGGTGATTTTCTCGTGCAGATGTACACGGTCGCGGCCTGATACGTTGTGCTTGTGGCACGGATAGATAAACAGGTCGGGGTAGGTGCGGGCATCTACACAGGCTTTCATGAACGACAGTGTGTGCTGCGGTACGCAAGTGTCATCGTGGTCGTCATGGATAATGAGCAGATGACCTTTCAGTTGTCCGGCAAGGTTCTTCAGATTACATTCTTTGTAGCCTTCCGGATTGCTTTCCGGAGTGTCCATATAACGTTCGCCGTACATCACTTCGTAATATCCCCAGTCGATGACAGGTCCGCCTGCTACGCCTACCTTGAATATTTCGGGGTAGCGGAGCAGAAGGGCAGTGGTCATGTGTCCTCCGAAGCTCCATCCGTGTACACCGATGCGGTTTCCGTCTATGTAGGGGAGGGATTTCAGAAATTCAATGCCTTTCACCTGGTCTTTGCCTTCTTCGATGCCGAGGCGGCGGAAGGTGGCGTTTTCGAACTCCAGTCCACGGTTGGCACTGCCGCGGTTGTCGAGGGTGAACATGATATAGCCTTTGTTAGCCATATAAATATCCCATCCGCGGGAGCCGTTCAGCCAGCCACCGGTGACGAGTTGTGCGTGCGGGCCGCCGTATACGTAGACGATGACCGGATACTTTTTGTTCGGGTCGAAATCTGCGGGTTTGGTGAGGCGGTAGTATAGGTCGGTCGTTCCGTCGTCGGCTTTAATAGTACCGGTTTCGATGGTCGGCATCTCATAGCCTTCGTATGGGTCTTTGGCTGTCAGCAGGTTGACTGTTTTCAGGCTTTTGGTGTCCACGATGTCAATGCGGCGCGGAAGGGTAGGAGTCGAATAACGGTCGATGAGGTAGCTTCCCGATGCGCTGAGCATTCCGTTATGTTCTCCTTCTGTGGTAGAACGGAAGCTGAACGGGAGGCTGCGCTTTCCTGTGTTGACATTTACTGCAAAGTTATTGGAGCCTGTACCATCCACTCCTTGGAAGATGACTTCTTTCCTCTTGGCGTTGAAACCCAGAATGTCGCCTACCAGCCATTTGCCTTCGGTCAGTTGCTTCGTCGGGATGTATTCGATATGCTTGCCGCCTGCGGCATCGCTTTTCCATTCGCCTTTGAGGCTGGAGGTGAGGTCGCATAAATATAGATGGTTATATCCGTCGCGCTGGCTCTGGTAGATGAATTTATTGCTGTCCCACGGTAAGAATACGATGGGGTGTTGAGGCTCTACATATTTGGTGTGTGTTTCTTCCAGCAGTTTGCCCAGTAACTTGCCTGTCGTTGCGTCATATTGGCAAAGTACGGCGTGGTTCTGGTCGCGGTTCAGTTCGATCAGATAAATGCTCTTTTCATCCGGTGACCAGCTGATATTGGTGAAGTAACGGTCGGTCGGATCACCTGCATTCAGATAGATGGTCTTGCCGGTGGAGGGGTTGTAGACGCCTACTTTTACTTGGTGGCTGGTCATTCCTGCCATCGGGTAACGGACGTTATTCACTTCTCCTACACGTGCGGTGATGTCTACAAGTGGGTATTGCGTCACCATGCTTTCGTCCATGCGGTAGAAAGCGAGCAGGTTGCCTTTCGGGCTCCAGAAGGTACCTTTGTTGATGCCGAATTCATTGCGGTGGACGGATTGCCCGCAGACGATGCCTTCGGGTTCGTCGGTGATTGCCTGTTCGTTCACATACAGGTTGTTGTTGACTGTGTAGGCTACGTTTCCGTTGGCGACGCAATAATCTTCGTTGGCTGCTTTATCTTTCAACTTCAGTGTGCTGACAATCCGGTTGTTCTCGAAATCGTATACGATGTACTTACCGGATACTTTCAGTAACATTTGCGGTTTGTCCGCCCACGGGTAGCGGATTGAGTACGGGGTCGGCAGTTTCCCTGCTTTATTGTCTGCCAGTACTTTGTTGATTTGTCCGAGGGTAGTCAGCACTGTCTCTTTCCCTGTTTTGGGTTGAACTGTGTAGATGGTGTCGGTACTCGGTTTGATACACACGTCTCCCCACCATTGCAGGCCGTACAGGTTTTCTGCATAACGGTAGGTCTCGCCGCCCGGAATCAAGTCTTCCAGTGTCAGCTTTTTGATTTCCTGTGCCATAACATTGAATCCGATTGGTAGCGCCAGCAATATCAGAATGGCTCTTTTTCCAATTTTACTCATTGCTTTTATTTATCTTTATTGGTTTTAAATCCTTCTATTTTACCCTGTTCAGGAGAGTTGTCTTTCTCTGTCGGATGATACGTCTTTTTCGAGATATTCAATTCGCTTTCTTACTCATCAAATGATAAGATCGCAAAATGCGACCTTATATTGTCTATCAATAAGTTAATGGCATTTTTTAGTGAGATGCCATTAACTATCTATGAAATTACTCTTCTTCCTTCTTCGGTATCCTAGGCTCACGGTTTCCTCTGAATTCTCTCGGAGCTCTCGAATCTCTTTCCCCTCGGAACTCGCCTCTAGGCTTTTTGTCCCTGTCATCCCGGGTAAAGCTTCCTTCTTCCCGTCTCGGCTTGAAGTCTCCTTCTTTACGAGGTTTGAACTCCCCTTCTCGACGTGGCTTGTACTCGCCTTCTCTGCGTGGTTTGAATTCCTTTCTTTCTCTGGGTCTGGGAGTATCATAGCCTCCTTCAGTCTCTTTCTTCTCTTCTCCTTCTCCCTCCTGACTCTTGAACTCCTTATATTTCCCGTCGAAAATCTCGTATTTGCGGAACTCGCATTCCAATGCGCCATTGAACAACGGCACTTTCTTGCTTGGTTTCAGCCCGATCTGATCGAAGCATTCTTCTCTATAAGAGAGTACCCAAGCCTCGTTTCCTACAAATGCGTGCTTCAGACGCTCGCCAATCATCTGGTACAGTCCGAGCAGGTCATTGGTAGAGATACGTTCGCCATAAGGAGGATTCATCACGATGATGGACTTCTCCTGCGGCTGTTCGAATTGCTGGAACGGTTGCAGTTTCAGCGTCACATCTTTGGATACACCCGCCGCTTTTATATTATGCGTCGCTATTTCATTCGCTTTCGGACTGTTGTCATATCCGTAAATCTTATGGGTGAATTCGCGCTCCTGACTATCATCATTGTAAATCTCATCGAACATCTCCGAATCGAAATCCACCCATTTCTCGAATGCGAATCCTTTGCGGAATACTCCCGGAGCGATGTTTCTTGCGATCAGTGCAGCTTCTATAGGAATCGTGCCCGAACCGCACATCGGGTCAATCAGGTCACATTCACCGCGCCATCCTGTCATTAGAACCATACCGGCAGCCAGTACTTCGTTCAACGGAGCTTCTACCTGTTCCTGGCGGTATCCGCGACGATGAAGCGACTCTCCGGAAGAGTCCAGAGACAACGTACAAGTGGTATGTGCAATATGGATATTGAGTAGTACATCCGGATTATTGATGCGTACCGACGGGCGTTTGCCTGTCTTTTCACGGAAATAGTCCACGATGGCGTCTTTCACTTTGTACGAAACGAACTTTGAATGGCGAAATTCTTCGCTGAAAACAACCGCGTCTATCGCAAACGTCTTGTTCACATCAAGATACTCTTCCCATGGAATGGCCTGTATCTGGTTGTAAACTTCATCAGCATCCTTTGCCGTAAAATTCTTGATCGGCTTCAGAATGCGGATAGCAGTACGGAGGCAGAAATTTGCCTTGTACATCATACGCTTGTCTCCTGTAAATGAAACCATGCGACGTCCTATCTGGATATCGTTGGCTCCCAGTGTTGTAAGTTCTTCAGCAAGTATCTCTTCCAGTCCTTGGAAGGTCTTGGCTATCATCTCGAATTGTTCGCTCATATATAGTTTATTGATTTTATTTCTTTGCTTTTGTCTGTACAATCTTTGCTCCGGCGGGAATGTTTTCCGTTACCCAGATATTTCCTCCTACGGTTGCGTCGCTTCCGATAGTAATTCTTCCAAGGATGGTGGCGTTTGAGTAGACTATGACATTGTCTTCCAGTATCGGGTGGCGGGGGATACCCTTGATCGGTTTTCCGTCGGCATCCAGCGGGAAGCTTTTTGCTCCCAGGGTGACACCCTGATATAATTTGACATTGTTCCCGATGATGCTTGTAGCGCCGATCACGACACCCGTTCCGTGGTCTATGGTAAAGTGACTGCCTATCTTCGCTCCCGGATGGATATCGATCCCCGTCTCGCTATGAGCCATTTCCGTGATCATGCGAGGAATCAGGGGAACACCCAGTTCCAGCAGTTCGTGCGCAATACGATAGTTGCTGATTGCCTTAATGGCGGGATAACAGAAAATAACTTCACCGTAGCTCTTGGCGGCGGGGTCACCGTTGTAGGCAGCTTCTACGTCCGTAGCCAGTATTCTTCTCATGGCGGGTAGTTTACTGATAAAGTTCGCAGCCAGTCGGGCGGCTTCTTCTCTTCTCGACTCCGAGCAGACATTGCAGTCTCCTTCAGCCGTACTGAAACATAGTCCGGCCAGGATTTGCTCTGTGAGCAAGTCAAATAACTTTTCGATATTTACACCGATGTGATAATTGATTGTCCGGCTGTTGATGGTGGAATTTCCGTAGTATCCGGGGAAGAGAATGGCACGTGAAAGCTCGATAATTTCATACAAAACTTTAGCAGAGGGCAATGGTTCGCCATCTTTATGTTGATGAAACAGCCCTTTGTAAGATTCGCTTTCCGATAGCTCATCGACTGCCTGTGTCAGAATGTGGGTAAAGTTCAATGGACTCATTAGGTCAGTTACTCATGTTTATATGGGGACAAAGGTATTAAAAAAAATAATAAATTTCGTTGAGATTCAATATAATTAATGTATTTTTGTGGCATTCAAAATTCAACACGGACAAAGGGGATGAATAAAGCGAAATCTACTATGAAGCTATTTGGGTTGATAGGGTTGTTGATATTGTGGAACTGCAGTTGCGTGGATAGGCACCGCAGTCACGCTTTGTGTGAACAGTCACTTATCGATTCTTTAGAAGTCCGTGCACAGGATTCTCTGTTTTCCAACTTACCTTATTCACGTTCTTTATTACGTAACGCAATGCGTCAGGCACAGGACTCGATGAGTTATTACCGCTTGATGGGATTGTATGGAAAGACTTTCTTCATCTCGTCCGATTTCGACTCTATCCTCTATTATAACCGCCCTGTAAAAGAGTATGATAAGCGTGCAGCTGCCTGCCCGCGATGGAATGATGTGCTTTCGGATGTGTATAACATTGAGGGAAATGTCTGGATGCAACTCAATCAGCCCGATTCGGCGGTTGCCTATTATGAGAAATCCTATGCTTACCGTCTGAAAGGAGATAAGGCGCATCTTCTGTCGGATATCTGTATGAATCTGGCGGATGCCCATCTGCATCGTGGCGAACTGGCACATACCGCTTCCTATTACCGGAGAGCATTGTTTATCTGCGACTCCCTGCATCTGTCGGAACATTCCAAATTTCCGGTCTATTGCGGACTGGGACAGACTTACATGGATCTGCGTGATTTTGATTTGTCCAATCATTATTACGAACTGGCAGGACAGTTTTTTGATGAAATGACAGTCAGCGAAAAGTGGGTGTATCTTAATAATCGGGGAAATCATTACTATTATAAGAAAGATTATCAGGAAGCCCTGGTCTATATGCGGCAAGCAGCGGAGCTGATAGCGGATTACCCGCAAATGGTATTCGAAAGCAATCTTTCGAAAGTTAATCTGGGCGATCTTTATCTGCTGACGAACCGGCTGGATTCTGCCGAAAACAATCTGAATGAAGGTTACCGTTACTTTTCGGAGATAAAGAACAACTCCGCCATGCACTACATTGAAACCCTGATGATTGGGCTTTCTCTGAAAAAAGGAAATATCGCTCGTGCCAGGGAAATGATAGCACGGACTGCTTCTACCGGACATGTGGATGCCAATATGCTTACTATACGCAACCAGTATCTGCAACATTATTATGAAAAGGCAGGTGACTACCGCAATGCGTATGAGTATCTGAAACGTGACTATCAACTGAATGACTCCATCCGTAGCGAGCGGATTCGTACCCGTGTAGCTGAACTGGATATGCGCTACCGTCAGGACACGATCGTATTGCGCAAGGAAATGCAGATTCAACGGCAGGCGGGTGAAGTGCGTGTCTTGAAACTGAGTATGTATATCTGGGTGCTTGTCTGCCTGTTGCTGGCAGCCGGAACGGTGGTGATCATCTGGTATATGCGGAAAAAACGGGAGTTTCTTCGTGAACGTTTCTTCCGGCAGATAAATCGTGTCCGTATGGAGAATTTGCGGAGCCGGATTTCTCCCCATTTCACATTCAATGTGCTGGGACGTGAGATTAATCAGTTCAATGGATCGGAAGAGGTGAAGAATAATTTGATGGAACTGGTCAAATATCTCCGCCGGAGTCTTGAACTGACAGAAAAACTAAGTGTATCTTTGCAGGACGAACTGGATTTTGTACAGTCATATATTGGCTTGGAAAGCGGGCGTGTCGGCGAAGACTTCACGGCGTCGGTCGTAGTGGAGGAGGGGCTGGACGCAAAAAGTATAATGATTCCTTCCATGATTGTACAGATTCCGGTAGAGAATGCGATTAAGCACGGGCTGGCCGGAAAAGATGGTACGAAGGAGTTGACTATCCGTATTTCCCGTGATGGAAAAGGAGTCCGTATCGTGATTTGTGACAACGGGCGGGGGTATCTTCCGCAAGTGGCTTCTTCGACCAGAGGAACGGGAACGGGGCTGAAAGTGCTCTATCAGACGATACAGCTACTCAATACAAAGAATAAAAATGAGAAGATACATTTCAATATAGGTAACCGAAACGATGGGCAGACCGGTACGCAAGTGTCGGTGTATATACCGTTTCATTTTTCTTATGATTTATGATGAATGCAGAAGATAAATATAAAGTCGTTATTGTAGATGATGAGCGTACAGCAATCGATGCTTTGCGCAGGGAACTGGGCGCCTATCAGGAATTTGAAATAAAAGGAACTGCAAATAATGGCGCAAAAGGTAAAAAGATGATAATGGAACTCCGTCCGGACCTGTTGTTTCTGGATGTGGAACTTCCGGATGTGCTGGGGCTTAATTTGTTGAGTGAGATGCGCGATGAGGTGCTGTGGGATATGAAAGTTGTCTTTTATACTTCGTATGATAAATATTTGCTTCAGGCCCTGCGTGAGTCCGCCTTCGATTTCTTACTGAAACCTTTTGAGACGGAAGATCTGAAAGTTGTTATAGAGCGCTACCGGAAGGCTGTAGCTTCGATACCGGCAACTCCTTCTTCCTCTTTTTCTTCTTCTGTCAGCGCTTTGATGCCGCAACAGGGAATGTTTATGATCAGTACGGTGACAGGATTCAAGCTTTTGAGACTGGAAGAGATCGGTTATTTCGAATATCTGAAAGACAAGCGGCAGTGGCAGGTAGTCCTGTTCAATCAGACCCGATTGAATCTGAAGCGAAATACAAAAGCCGAAGATATCATTGGTTATTCACAAGCTTTTATCCAGATCAGCCAGTCGGCTATTGTCAATGTTAATTATCTGGCGATGATTGATGGGAAGTGTTGTCAGCTCTATCCGCCTTTTCATGATAAGAGTGATTTGGTGATTTCCCGAAGTTTTCTGAAAGGGTTGCAGGACCGGTTTTTTGTGTTGTGACAATGACTCCTTAAGATAGATGCGAAAACGCCGTTTCTTCATCAGGAACGGCGTTTTCTCTTTGTTAGAATATTAGAATGAGAGAGTATGTTGTTAAAAAAATGCTGTTACAAATTAGTATTGTCCATGGTCACTGTCATTTCCGGAACTAACACGTAAGCGCGTTTCTTATTGTTCCATTTATAGTAATTGGTTGTTACTGTTTTTCCTTCGTATGTATAATTGATGCGGAGATCTTTTTCCCATTCCTCTTTGGTGCTGTTCCATTTCAGGGTCTCGCTTTCAATCATGCGCTTGTTGTCATCGTACTTATAGTTGTACTTCATATAGTTGGCAAGTGTACTTCCGTTCATTTTGTAAACGGTCTGACCTACCATTACTCCATTTTCTTCTACTGGATTATAAACCAACTGACCATCATAACTGCGTGCAGAAGCAACAAAAGAGGTCATGAGAAGAACTACGGATAGAACAAACATTTTTAAAGATACTTTTGTTTTCATGGCTATTTGATTTTAGTATTATTCTTTCATTTGTCTAGTAATACTCTTGTATTATGCTGCAAAGTTATATATTTATTCGGTATTTATGCAAATATAAAGCTAAAATAATACCAAAATGTCAGATGATGGCTAAGGTGATACCTTGCTTTTTGCCAAGATTGGTGACAAAAAAATATCCGGCAGTCAACCTGCCGGATATAGAATGAAACACTTCGTTGGGGAAGTGATCTTTTTCCTAGCTTTCTGGATAGTGGGTTAAATAATGTTATAACTCATCCTCTCCATTATTTAGCTGATTTATCCTGTTTTGTTATGGCAGGATAAACCTTGTTTTAGTGTGCTTCGAGCCAGTTCTTGCCCCAGCCGCAATCTGCTTTCAAGGGAACGTGCATACGGTAAGCGTGTTCCATTTCCTCAATAACGATCTCTTCTACACGTTCTTTTTCGTTGACGGGCACGCTGAAGTTCAATTCATCGTGTACTTGCAATATCATTTTAGCTTGTATGCCTTCTGTCTGGAATCGCTGATAAATGCGTGCCATTGCTACCTTTATGATATCTGCGGCGCTTCCCTGAATCGGTGCGTTGATGGCGTTTCGCTCGGCATAGCCGCGTACAACGGCGTTTCGTGAGTTAATGTCCGGCAAGAAGCGTTTCCGGTGGAAAATCGTTTCTACATACCCTTTCTCCTGAGCTATCTGGATACTCTTCTCCATATAGGCTTTCACGCTTGGATAAGTTTCGAAATAGCCGTCGATCAGTTCTTTGGCTTCCTTCCGGTCTACGTTCATTCGCTCTGCAAGGCCAAATACGGAGATGCCGTAGATGATACCGAAGTTGGCGGTTTTCGCTTTGCGTCGCATATCGGAGTCTACGTCTTTCAGGTCGATCTTATATATTTTGGCAGCTGTAGCTGCGTGGATATCATGATTGCTGAGGAAGGCGTCGATCATATTCTTGTCTTCGCTGAGATGTGCCATGATACGAAGTTCTATCTGCGAATAGTCGGCAGAGAAGAACAGGCAGCCTTCGTCAGGGATAAATGCCTTGCGGATTTCCTTGCCGTTCTCGTCGCGGATAGGAATATTCTGCAGATTCGGGTTACTGGAGCTGAGGCGTCCGGTAGAGGTGACGGTCTGGTTGAAAGACGTGTGTACTCGTCCCGTGCGCGGGTTGATCAGTTGGGGAAGTGCATCGATATAAGTTCCTAGCAGTTTCTTCAGTCCGCGGTGTTCCAGAATCTTTTCTACTACGGGATGTTTATGCCGAAGGCTTTCGAGCACTTCTTCCGAAGTGACGTACTGACCGGTTTTGGTCTTCTTCGCTTTTTCGATGATTCTTAGTTTGTCAAACAGTACCTCGCCTACTTGTTTGGGCGAAGCGATATTGAAGGTTTCGCCTGCCAGTTCATAAATCTCCTGCTCGATGCGTTGCATCTGAGCGGTGAAATGAACAGACGATTGTTTGAGCGCTTCCGTATCCAGCAATACCCCATTCCGTTCTATATTAACCAATACGGGTACAAGCGGCATTTCGATATCATAAAACAAACGTTCGGCATCGTTCTCTTTCAGTTCTTTCTCCAGGACGTTTTTGAGCTTTAGTGTTACGTCTGCATCTTCGCAGGCATAGCGGTAGATATCCTTCGGGTCGAGATCGCGCATGTTTTTCTGGTTCTTCCCTTTCGGACCTATCAGTTCGTCGATGTGGATGGTCTGATAGTGAAGATAGATTTCTGCCAGATAGTCCATTCCATGACGAAGTTCCGGTTGAAGAACGTAATGGGCGATCATCGTATCAAAGAGTGCACCTTTCACTTGCACTCCGTAATTTTCAAGAACGATCATGTCGTACTTGATATTTTGTCCGACTTTCAATGAGTTCTCATTTTCGAAGACCGGACGGAATTCGTTGACGATTTTTAATGCTTCCTCACGATTGTCGGGGACCGGCACATAAAAAGCCTGATTTTCGGTGATAGAGAAACTCATTCCGACTAGTTCGGCGTCCATTGGTTCCGTTCCTGTAGTCTCCGTATCTAACGAGAGAATTTTCGATGTAAGTAACTTTTGAATGATTTCAGCTCTTTTCTTCTCTGTATCAATGAGTTGGTAGTCGCAATTAAGCGTTTCTAACGTCTCTAGATTCGATTTTTTGGCTTCGCCTGCCTCATTGCCCGTAAAATTCGCAAATAAATCGCCTTGTATGGCTCCTCCTTCTTCGGGAAAAAGTGGAAGAGGAGAGGGAGCGCTTTTGGCCGTTGTCGTTTTGCTTCCGGTTGCCATTGTTACTCCGCCGGCAGAATTTTCTTTTTTCAGTACCCGGTCGATCAGTGTCCGGAATTCCAGTTCTTCAAAAATTTGTCGGAGTGAATCTTCGTCTGCCTGTTCGCGGATGAGCTTGTCCATTTCGAGTTGGATAGGAACATCGATTTTGATAGTGGCAAGGAATTTGGAGAAAGTAATCAATTCCTTATTGGTTTCCACTTTCGTTTTCAAGGCTCCTTTCAGTTGGTCGGTATGTTCCAGCAGATTTTCGATATTTCCGAATTCGGCGATTAGTTTCTGGGCAGTCTTTTCACCGACACCGGGACAACCAGGGATATTGTCGGAGGCATCGCCCATCAGTCCGAGCATATCGATTACTTGTGCGGGCGACTGGATATCGAACTTCGCTTTCACTTCTTCGATGCCCATCACTTCAAAACCTCCCGTATGTTTGGGGCGATACATGAATACGTTGTCCGTCACCAGCTGGCCGTAGTCTTTGTCGGGAGTCATCATATAGGTGGTGATGCCCTGACGTCCGGCTTCAGTGGCGAGAGTTCCGATCACGTCGTCGGCTTCGTATCCTGCCACTTCCAGAATCGGGATGCGGTAGGCGTGGATGATATCCTTTATAATAGGTACGGAGAGGCGGATAGCTTCCGGAGTTTCTTCACGCTGGGCTTTGTATTGCTCGAAAGCTTCGTGGCGGAAGGTAGGGCCGGAGGGGTCGAAGGCTACTCCTATATGTGACGGATTCTCCTTTTTCAGCACCTCTTCGAGGGTATTGACAAATCCGAGGATAGCTGAAGTATTGAACCCTTTGGAGTTGATTCTGGGATTCTTGATAAAGGCGTAATAAGCCCGATATATCAGTGCATAAGCGTCTAAAAGAAATAATTTATTGTCTGACTCCATAGATTTAATTAATTTTTCATGGTAAAAGTACAAAAAAATACCGTATTAAGCGTTTTATTATTACTTTTGTGCTCAAATAGTGTTGTGAATGGATAGTATCTCTCTTATCAAAACCCCGATAGAAGCGGAACTGGAGGATTTTAAAGCTCTTTTTGACACCCCTCTTTCCGATTCGAATGCATTGCTCGACAGCGTAATAACTCATATACGCAAGAGGAATGGCAAGATGATGCGTCCTATTCTTGTCTTATTGGTAGCACGCCTTTATGGGGCTGTGACTCCTGCCACCCTTCATGCGGCAGTTTCTTTGGAATTGCTTCATACAGCCAGTTTGGTGCACGACGATGTAGTCGATGAAAGTACCGAGCGTCGCGGTCAGCTTTCGGTAAATGCTGTATTTAATAATAAGGTATCTGTACTGGCGGGTGATTATCTGCTGGCTACAAGCCTTGTGCACGCGGAGCAGACTAATAATTATGAGATTATCCGTCTGGTATCTTCGCTGGGGCAGAAACTAGCTGAAGGAGAGTTGCTTCAACTTTCGAATGTAAGTAATCATAGCTTTTCGGAGGAAGTTTATTTTGACGTAATACGTAAGAAAACAGCGGCTCTTTTTGCCGCTTGTGCCGAGGCGGCTGCCTTGTCAGTGCAGGTAGGTGAGGAGGAAGTCGCTTTTGCCCGTCTGTTGGGCGAATATATTGGCATCTGTTTTCAGATTAAGGATGATATTTTCGATTACTTTGATAGCAAGAAGATCGGCAAACCGACTGGTAATGATATGCTGGAAGGTAAGCTGACGCTGCCTGCTCTGTATGCATTGAATACAACGAAAGATGCGTGGGCGGAACAGATAGCGTTCAAGGTGAAGGAAGGTACGGCAACTCCCGATGAAATCGTATGTCTGATTGAGTTTACCAAAGATAATGGAGGTATTGAATATGCCTGTCGTACAATAGAACAATATAAAAAGAAGGCCTTTGATTTGCTGGCTGCCTTGCCGGATTCAAATATTTGCCTTGCCCTGCGGACTTATCTGGATTACGTGGTCGCCCGTGAGAAATAACTACTCCCCACTGTTCCTGAGCAGAGAGTAACACAGGATTAATTCCTCCCAATCTTCAATTTTATTCGATTTCATCGCTCCTCCGATGAGGAAACTTTTGTCTATTTCTTCCGGTGTGCGGAGGATTTCGGAGCATAACGTGCTCGCCTGTTCGATGTATTCCCATGCTTGTTCTTTGGTGATGTAGCCGCAGTCTTTGGCAGCCCGGGCCAGCCCGACAACTTGTGCCATATCCCATCCGATCACTCCTCTCTCTAAGTCATTAATCCATACAATCGGCTCTCCTCTTTCTTCTATATACTCTTTGAATTTGTATAGATTTCTGCCCTGTTGAATGAATCGGTCTACTCCGTAGAAGCGTTCGCGGATGGTGTTTTCAAACTGGTTTAGGTTTTCGGTAGAGAGTAAATAGGGGACCATAATAGAATAGGAGGCTCTGTCGCCTTCGTTGATGAGGAATAGGAATAGCTGGCAGGAAGAAATTGCATCTGTGCAATGGAACTTATCTGATAATAGTTTACTTAGTTTTTCCGGGTGTACTCCGGTTTCCATACAGTTAAGATAGAAGCCATCCAGTGCAGCCTCCATATAACCGATGCGCAGACCTTGTTTCTTTCTGGTGCCGAGTATCAGATTTAAGGGGTTATGGTTAAAACGTAAGTTCTTTGTGTGTGACTTCATTTTATACTTTTTCGCTTATGGTTAACTAAAAAAAGCGTGAGAACTGCTGCTATATGTCTTTTCCTGGGGCTTCGGCAAGCCGTTATGATGACATAAAAGCAACAGTCTCACGCTCCGTTCGATATATAACAAAAGTATATACATGAAGGTGCGTGAGACCCGTTTGCTTATTACCACTCATAACTTTGAATTTTGCCGAATTCCAGGAATCAGGTAATAAAAGAAACGTTCTCTAATACAGATGATTAACTATGTTAGCATAGCTACATCTATGACAAAGATAATGAAAATAATGGTTTTGTCCATAAGTATCTTTAGTTTTTATTATATAAAAAATACCGCGCTTCCTTCCATAGGAACGGAAGGTGAAGCGCGGTACGGCATACTTGATTGCTAATGTAATTCCTTAGAAGAATTTGATCTCTTCGCCCTTGATATCGGAGAGAAGCAAATTGGCCAAACGACTGGTACCCAGACGGAACAATCGGTTGTTCAGCCATTCTTCGCCTAATATTTCTTTCACAATAGTGTAATAAATGATTGCATCATGGACGGTGTTGATGCCTCCTGCCGGTTTGAAGCCGATCTTGTTGTTTGTTTTTTGATAGTACTCCTTGATAGCTTCGCACATCACATAAGCGGCTTCCGGGGTAGCGGCAGGCTGTTGCTTTCCGGTCGATGTCTTGATGAAATCTGCACCCGAATACATGGATAGGATAGAGGCTTTCTTGATGTTGGAGGCGGTTTTCAAAGCACCTGTTTCGAGGATTACCTTGAGGTGGCGTTCCTTGCAGACTTCTTTTAATTCCTGAATTTCTTCGCACATTGTTTCGTAGTCACCGCTCAGGAATTTACCGATAGAGATAACAATATCTATTTCGTCCGCACCGTCAGCGATAGCCAGTGCCGTTTCCGCTACTTTCACTTCAATGAAAGTCTGAGAAGAAGGGAACCCGCCCGAAACACAAGCGATATTGATGCCATCTACTTGCAGTGTATTCTTTACAATATCCGCGAAATTGGGGTATACGCAGATGGCAGCGACGTTCTTCATATCGGGGAATTCATTGTCGAACTCATTCACTTTTTCGGTGAAATGCATCACGCTTTCATCGCTGTCCGTGCTGTTCAGCGTGGTCAGGTCGATGCAGTTGAACAGGAGTTTCTTGACTTCTTCCGTATTGTTTTCCGGCACTTTCTTTTCAATCAGGTCAGCCACCCGAGCCTGTATGTCTGCATCGCTCAGATTGGTGTTATACTTTGCCAATGCGGCATCATACTTGTTGGATTGTGAGCTATTCTCTTCCATGATCGTTCAGTTTTGGGTTATTGATATGTCTTTTATTATCTCGTTTCGTTTTCTTTTCCAGGCTTTCCCTGAAGGCTTTGGTGATGTCTACGCCTGTCTGGTTGGCGATACACAGGAGTACCCATAAGATGTCTGCTATTTCTTCGTCAAGGTTGTCTTTCTCGCCTTCTTTGAAAGACTGGTCGCCGTATTTGCGGGCCATGACACGGGCCAATTCTCCGACTTCTTCAGTCAGTATGGCCATATTTGTCAATTCGCTGAAGTAGCGGACACCGTATGTCTTTATCCATTGGTCTACTTCTTTTTGAGCTTCTTCCAGGGTCATAATTGCTGTTGGTTTATGATGATTAGTTTGATGTTTGGAGCCTGTTTATCACTCTTCGAAGAGCTTTACCGGCTTTTTCATCAAGGTTTTACTCTTTATTTTTGGTGTCCATACATATAGTAACAGGACCGTCATTTAAAAGTTCAACTTTCATGTCCGCTCCGAAAGTTCCTGTGCCGATTTCTTTTCCCAGCGCCCTGCTCAGGTCTTTGCAGAACCGTTCGTAGAGTGGGACAGATATCTCCGGCTTGGCGGCTTTGATGTATGACGGACGGTTGCCCTTCTTGGTAGAAGCATGCAACGTGAACTGGCTGATGACCAGAATTTCACCTCCATCTTCCAGGATCGACTTGTTCATTACTCCGTTTTCATCGTCAAAAATACGCAGATTTACTATCTTTTTGCAGAGCCAGTCTATATCTTTCTGTCCGTCGGATTCTTCAATGCCGACTAATATCAGCATCCCTTTTCCAATGGAAGACTTGCACTGTCCTTCGATGGTTACTGATGCGTGGCTTACTCGTTGTACAACTATTCTCATTGATATTTTCTCTATTCTATTGAATGTTACGAAAGGCAAATTTACGAAATTAAGAAGAAAAAACGATGGATTGGAAGGAAATATTATAGGAGATAAGTATTAGGTATTAAGTATTAACCGTAGCTGTCATTCGGAAGCGTGTCTGTCTGTTGTGCAGAAGCATATCTATTAGGACGACAGATGTATTTGCCTCATAACTTGATTGAGTTTGCCTTAGAACCGTATAGACATGAACATAAACTCTATAACATTACCGGTAGTACTCTATGTGGTTAGAAATCAATGGTATATAGTTTCCTATGATTTCTTTTAATGGAAACTGTCGTTTCCCGGCGAGGGAACGGCCGTTCCTTTTAATGGAAACGACCGTTCCTTTTAAAGGGAACTGGCGTTTCCTCCGAGGAAACTAACGCTTGCCCCATATGATACTGATACTTGATTTATATGGACTAACAATTTAGCGTATAGCCACATAGAAGTGAGCCTATTCGTTGCTTAACCCTTTTTTTACAGTCTGAGCCTTCACTTCTCCTATGACCTTTGCGATTTCTTCAAGGGATGCCTCTTTGATTCGTTTTACGCTTTTAAACTCCTTCAATAGGGCTGTTTTTGTCTTTTCTCCAATCCCTTTAATGCTATCCAGAGCCGATGCGACCTGTCGCTTGCTGCGCTTGTCGCGGTGGAAAGTAATCGCAAAACGGTGTACTTCATCCTGAATCTGCGTCAGCAGACGGAATAAAGAACTTTGTTGTTTGATCCCAATCGTCTGTGCGGGAAACCCGAAAAGTAGCTCTGACGTGCGATGCTTATTATCCTTAGCCAAACCGGCAATCGGAATATTCAGATGCAGTTCATCCTCGATTACTTCTCTGACGACTTCCATTTGTCCTTTACCACCATCGGTAATAATCAGGTCGGGAAGGGGAGAATTTTCTTCAATGGCGCGCTGATAACGTCGTCTGACCACCTCTTTCATGGAAGCGTAATCATCCGGTCCCACGACCGTCTTAATATTGTATTTACGGTAATCTTTCTTCGATGGTTTCGCCTTTTTGAATACTACGCAGGCAGCTACGGCATCCGATCCTTGTATATTCGAGTTATCGAAACATTCAATCTGCAAAGGTGGCTTGTCTAAATGCAGTTCGTTTTGTATTTCTTTCAGTAGACGCATACTGCGCTGCTCCGGGTTCAGTTTCTCGGCTTGTTTCAATCGGTCGGCCTTATATTGCTTCACATTTAGGATAGAAAGATCGAGCAGTTTTTTCTTATCTCCCCTTTGAGGAACGGTGAAAACGACATTATTCAACTCCAGATCAAGTTCGAAAGGAACAATAATCTCCCGTGAATGGCTCTTGTAGCGCTCCCGCATTTCAATAATGCCTAGCGTCAGTAACTCTTCTTTCGATTCATTTAGCTTCTTCTTGTACTCAAAGGTGAATGCCTGATTGATGGCGCCATTGGTGATGTGCAGATAGTTGACGAAAGCCGAATTTGAATCGTCTTCTTCGATGGAAAAGACGTCGATATTGTGCAGGACAGAACTTACTACCTCCGATTTAGACCGGTAATTCTCTATCAGCAGATACTTCTCCTTAATCTTCTGAGCCTCTTCAAACTTCATTTCATTGGCCAGTTCCTGCATCTTTTCTACCAGCATACGGCTAATATCCTGCGTATTTCCTTTCAAAATCTCTTTGATTTCATCGATGTTCTTCAGATAATCCTCGTGCGATTGCAGTCCAACGCATGGTCCGGCGCACTTCTTGATGTGATACTCCAGACAAACCTTGAACTTTCCCGCCCGTATGTTCTCCGGAGAAAGGTTCAGATTGCAGGTACGCAACGGGTATAGATGCTTGATCAGGTCGAGCACCGCATACATCGAAGGAAGGTGGCTGTAGGGACCATAATAAGAAGAACCGTTTTTGATAATCTTTCGAGTCCTGAAAATGCGTGGAAAGTATTCATTCTGCACGCAGATGGAAGGGTAGGTCTTGTCGTCCTTCAGCAATACATTGTAGCGGGGCTTATATTTCTTGATCAGATTGTTTTCCAGCAATAATGCATCTTCTTCGGTGTTAACAACGATGTAACGGATATCGGCAATCTTGCTGACCAATACTCGTGTCTTGCCGGGTTCATGCTCTTTGCTGAAGTAAGAATATACCCTTTTTTTTAGGTTTTTAGCCTTTCCAACGTATATAATAGTCCCTTCTGTGTTCAGATACTGATAGACTCCCGGCTTTTCGGGCAGGTTGGCTACAATACCTCTCAGATATTCATTCGTTTTGGCTTCCGGTTCTGTATTCATAATCGTTATAGATGAAATAGCGGGAAATAAAAAAGGGCGTAGATTCTCTACGCCCTGCAAATATAAGCAATTTGTTTATAAAGTCAATACGGATTCTACTTCTACGTCATCTCCGAATACGGATTTGCCATTCAGGTCTTTCAATTCGATAATGAAGTTTACATATACCTTTTTAGGCTTCAGTTTCTTCACCAGTTCGCAGGCTGCTTTCATAGTTCCTCCCGTTGCCAGCAGGTCGTCGTGTAGTAAAACTACGTCGTTTTCATCGAGTGCGTCCTTATGAATCTGCACAGTGTCCGTGCCATATTCTTTGTCGTAGCTTTCTTCGATCACCTCTGCGGGAAGTTTGCCCGGCTTGCGGATAGGAATAAAACCTGCGTTCAGTCGGGTAGCTAGGATAGGCCCCATGATGAATCCTCTGGATTCTATACCTACTACTTTGGTGATACCTTTATCCTTGTACATTTCGAACATGATGTTCGATAATTCTTGCAAGCACCAAGGGTCTTTAAACAGGGTGGTGACATCGTAGAAAAGGATTCCGGGGATCGGAAAATCGGGAATTTCCCGGATGCTTTTAATTAGCGTTTCTTTGCTCATAATCATTGGTTTATCTCGTTTCTTTAAATGATTTGTTTCACGTGAAACGTTGCCGCTTATCGGCCGGAAAGTACCAGCAATACGTTGATGTCGCTTGGTGATACTCCCGGGATCCGGCTCGCTTGAGCAATCGTTTCCGGATCAATCTTCACTAGCTTCTGACGAGCTTCCGTAGATAGCGACTGGATGGAAGCATAATCAAATTTGCCTTTGATCTTGATGCTTTCCAGGCGTGCCAGCTTTTCTGCTATCATTCGCTCTCTGTCAATATAGCCTTGATACTTGATCAGTATTTCTGCCGCTTCCAGAATCTCTTCTTTACGGTCGGAGTCTGCAGTGGTTGCTTTTTCTAATTCTCTTTGGAAGGCGGGGACATGTTCCGCGATATTCTCAATCGTGATTTGCGGACGATTGAGAATTTCGATCAGCTTACAGCCTTGACGAAGGGGAGTTGTTCCCAACTTTTCGAGGGCATCATTAATTAATGCCGGTTTCATCGAATAGTTCTTTGCGAAATTTACTATCTGCTCTAATGCCTCCTTCTTGGTCTTCATTAATTGGTAGCGATCCTCCCTTGCCAGTCCGAGGTGATATGCTCTTTCGGTCAGTCTCATGTCGGCGTCGTCCATGCGGAGAAGAATACGGTATTCGGCACGTGAAGTAAACATACGGTATGGTTCGTCTACTCCTTTGGTCACCAGGTCGTCTATCAATACACCGATATATGCTTCGTCGCGAGCCAGTGTGAAGGCTTCACCACCGTGACAGTTGATGTGTGCGTTGATTCCGGCGATCAGTCCTTGTCCTCCCGCTTCTTCGTAACCGGTTGTTCCGTTCACTTGCCCGGCAAAGAACAGGTTTTTGATAATCTTCGATTCCAGCGAATGTTTTAATTGGGTGGGGTCGAAGTAATCGTACTCAATCGCATATCCGGGACGATAGATGACGATATCCTTGAATGCCGGTACTTTTTTCAGCGCGGCGATCTGAATATCCATCGGAAGAGAAGAAGAAAATCCGTTCAGGTATAATTCCTGTGTTGTTTCACCTTCGGGTTCGAGGAACAGTTGGTGCTGCTCTTTGTCGGGGAAGGTGACAATCTTGGTTTCGATGCTGGGGCAATAGCGCGGACCGATACTTTGAATCTGTCCGTTGAACAGGGGAGAATCCGGCAGCCCTTCGCGCAGAATCCGGTGCACTTCTTCGTTGGTATAGCAGGTCCAGCATTGCAGTTGCTTCAAATGGCGCGTACTGGTATTCATGAATGAGAACTTGTGGAAGTCGCATTCTCCGTCTTGTGTATCCATCAAATCGAAGTGGATGCTGCGTGCGTCGATTCGTACCGGTGTGCCGGTCTTCATCCTTCCGTAGGCAATGCCATGTCGGGCGATGGATTCTGTCAGCTGGTAAGATGCGGGTTCTGCCATTCTTCCGCCGGGCAATTGGTGGCGGCCTACGTGCATGAGTCCGTTCAAGAATGTTCCTGCGGTCAGTACGATACATTTCGCTTTGAATGTGACACCCCAAAGAGTGACGAGTCCGACTACTTCACCGTTTTCAACGAGCAATTCACAGACGGTATCCTGCCAGATATGAAGGTTGGGAGTATTTTCCAGTTTCTCACGCCATGACCAGATAAACTTGGCACGGTCGCATTGAGCGCGGGGACTCCACATGGCGGGACCTTTCGAGCGGTTCAGGATTCGGAACTGGATAGCAGTTTCATCCGTCACCAATCCCATCTGTCCGCCCAGTGCGTCTATTTCGCGTACTATTTGTCCTTTGGCGATTCCTCCTACTGCCGGATTGCAACTCATCTGTCCGATCTTGTTCATGTCCATTGTGATCAGACAAGTTTTGGAACCTAAATTCGCAGCGGCGGCTGCCGCTTCACAACCAGCATGTCCGGCACCAATTACAATTACATCGTACTTAAAATCCATTCTACCTTATTTATTATCAAACGCTGCAAAGTTACGGAAAAGTTGCGAGAGTTGTATCTTCTGCCGGTTTTTGCTTCCGAAATTTCGAGGAGGAGGCGGGGCGGGCGCAAAAAAACGCCGTAATTTTGGATTGGAAATATGCAAGATGTAACGTTTTTGGCTTCTTTTCTTTTGTGTTAAGGCTTCGATTCCTTTCAAAAAGAGATGTAAATGCTCTTTTTCGACATTCTAGGCTTACTTTTTGTCACTTGAAAAAGTGCGCGGCCGTGTGATGAAATAGAAGACGAACGGAGCGTTTGGACAGAATTTGTATCAAATCAACATTCGGATGTATGTTTTATACCCAACCTCCACTCTTTCTCTTGACATAAATCAAAAAAATAAGGTAAAACATGTTTTTTAGCATAAGAATTCTTGTTGTTTTCCAAAACACCTCTACCTTTGCAGTGTAGTTGTGAAACTACTAAGATTTTTAGGTATTAGAAAAAGGTAATAACAAAAGAGTAGTATTAGTTTATAAAATTAAGGTATTAGATTTTAAGATTAGTTTTTAGGAAAAAGATTGTTTTGATTAGGTATTAGAAAAAAGTAGTTTTCAGGTAACAGGTAAATTGAGATGCAGAAAAAAGAATCCCATTTATGGGGGATTCTTTAGGTGGGGCGGAGTTATTCGCTCTTTTTTTATTTTATGCCCCTTTATTCTATTTTTTTATATGAGGGGTGAACTTACATACTGAAAAAACAGATATATTTGTAAGTCATATCTATTATAACCAGTTTTTGCAGTAATTTGAAGAGAGTCTTTTATTGTTTGATTAATCTTGTTGCCGTATGAGCGATAAAGATGATTTGATAGTAGCAGGTGTCAACCAGAAAGATAAGGGAATCTGGAGGGACTTTTATAATCGCTATTATGCGGCCTTGTGCTCATATGTCGAGAAAATCCTGTTCCTCACCGATGCCGTAGAAGATCTGGTTCAGGAGGTGTTTATATCCGTGTGGGAAGGTAAGCGTACTTTTTCCGACTCCCGTGAGCTGACTAATTATCTTTATCGTGCCTGCTATAATAATGCACTGTTGTATATCCGCAACCATCAGATTCATGATTCTATATTGAATGGCTTGCCTCAGGAAGAAGATTTTGAAGACGAGGAAATGCTGTATGCTTTGACTGTGAAAGAAGAAGCTATCCGACAACTTTATTTCTATATCGAGGAGCTTCCTGCCGAACAACGCCGTATCATCCTGCTGAGAATTGAAGGACATTCGTGGGACGAAATCGCATCCCGGCTGGGAGTTAGCATCAATACGGTTAAAACTCAGAAAAGCCGTAGCTATAAATTCTTACGCGAGAAGCTGGCAAATTCCAGTTATTCTGTACTTCTTACTCTTATCTTTTATTAAAAACCGGGCTGTGCATCCTTGCTTTTGTGGGGGTGAAGTGACTGTGATGTGGCTTATTTAAGTGGATGAGCCGGTATGTTTAACAGGTAAACAAAGCTTGGTTAGCATTTTTAGTAAGCTATATGTGTTCGTTCCATGTCTGTGTCTTATTGCATTGTATATCAATCAGCTAAGTCCGAAAGTGACGGATGATGATAAAATATGAGTTTCAAACTCCTTGATAAAAGCTAAAAAATACATCATTTTAATAGCGGTAACGGAAAAAAACAAATATTTTTTAAGATGCCTAATTGTCATTTATTGATGGCTGAATTTTGATTCCGAAAAGGGAATGATTTGTTAAATACGTCATTTTTGTTGCTGAATAATGTCATAATGATAGTTTTTCGTTCTTTTCTGTTTTCGTACGGAGAGTATCTCATAAAAAATAATCATCTTTTTGTCACCCATTTATGGACGTTATGTATAATTATAGTAAAGCAAAGATAAAATCCTCATTAGAAATAGATAAAATTATGAAAAAGTTAGAAAACACATATCAAGATGCCTCTTTGATAAAAAAGGCTCTTTTGGGAGATGCAAGCGACAAAGAGCAGCAGGTGTTGGAACAACGTTTATCTATGCATCCGGAACTGAAAGCCGTGTATGAGAAATTGCAGGATAGTGAGGAATTAAAAGATGCTTTTAATAAGTATAAAGAATATTCATCGGAAAAGGCTTACGAGCATTTCCTTCAACAAATTCAACAAAAAGAGAACTCGTCCGGTGGAAAGATCCACCGTATTCGGACATGGTGGTATGCTGCCGCAGCGATGGTAGTACTGGGAGTAGGAATTTCTTTTTATGCAGTGAATCATTATCAGGCAGTGGAGGAGTCCCAAGCACGTATCGCGCAAATCAAGCCGGGTAGCAAACAGGCAGTGCTGACTTTGCCCGATGGAAGCACTATTGATGTACAAAAGAAAGATATAAATGTAATAGTAGACGGTGTCCAGGTGAAATACAATAAAGGGGTGCTGTCATATCGACCGACCGTCACAACACAACAACACGAAGAAGAAAACGTCGATGAAAGTCCGGTGAAGTCAAATGAACTGGTTATACCACGGGGAGGAGAGAATACTGTCCTTCTTGCTGATGGAACCACTGTTCATTTGAATGCCGGTTCTAAATTGCTTTATCCGGTCCGTTTTGTCGGAAAGCGCAGAATTGTGACACTGGAAGGTGAAGCCTATTTTGATGTGAGAAAGGATGAGGAACATCCGTTTGTGGTCCGGACTCGTTTCGGAGAAGTAACGGTACTTGGTACGGCATTTAATATCAATGCTTATAATGATGCAGATGCATGCTATACCACTCTTGTATATGGGAAAGTAAATTTCTCGACACCCGATCAGAATACTATTACGCTGGCGCCGGGTGAACAGGCAGTCGTCTCTTCCCGTGGCATTGAAAAGCGGGCGGTGGATGTTAATGAATATATCGGCTGGGCACAAGGTGTATATGTTTTCAACAACAAACGGCTGGGCGATATCATGAAAACCTTCGAGCGCTGGTATGATGTTCATGTCTATTATGAGAAGGAGTCTCTGCGCGACCTGACTTATAGTGGTGACTTGCAGCGATATGGCACGATCAATACTTTCTTGAATGCATTAGAACTAACCGGCGATATCTACTATAGAATAAACGGAAGAAATATATTGATATATGAGAATGAGTAATATTGAGTTTTGATTTAAAAATTATGAAAAAAAGAAGAGTCTTTATGCTATGTCTTTTTGCATTGAGTATGGTTCTCAGTGCATGGGCACTTCCACCTGATGAGAAGAAAGTGACACTTGATTTGAAGGATGTGCCGATGGAAACATTTTTAAACACGGTAAAACAGAAAGCTGGAATCAACATGCTTTATAACTCTCAGATGTTTAAAGGAGTTGAACCGGTGACTGTAAAAGCTACCAACGAGCCTTGGAAGGAATTGCTGGACCGCGTTCTTTCACCTAAAGGTTTCACTTATGCTACCAAAGATGGTATTGTGGTCATCAAGAAGAAAGATCAGAAGACACGTACGTTGGAAGGTAAAGTGGTGGATGAACAGGGTGGCGAACTGCCGGGTGTGACGGTGTTGATACTGGGAAAAGAAAGAAATATCGGAACAATGACTGATGCAGACGGTGCTTTTTCTTTAGGGCTTCCTGAAGGAGATGTAACAATTCGTCTTTCCTTTGTAGGTATGCAAACTTTGGAAATACATACTGGCAAGCTCAATCTTGATAAAGTGCATACCTTTAAGTTGAAACCCGATTCAAAGCAATTGGAAGAGGTGGTGGTAACCGGTTATGCAAAGATCAGCAAAAATAGCTTTACGGGTACTTCTGTGACGGTTTCGGCAGACCAGTTGATGTCGGTTTCCAAAACAAATGTTTTGGGAGCTTTGCAGGTATTCGACCCATCATTTCGTATTGCGGAAAATAATTTAGCCGGCTCGAACCCTAATAATGTTCCTGAGTTGTATATCCGTGGTCGTTCTGGTATCGGAACTACGGAGTTGGATGCAGAAAGCCTTTCTAAAACATCATTGAAAAACAATCCCAATCTTCCAACTTTTATCATGGATGGTTTTGAGATCAGTGTGCAGAAGTTGTATGATATGGATCCAAGTCGTATCGAAAGTATTACTATTTTGAAAGATGCTGCTGCTACGGCTATGTATGGTTCACGTGCCGCAAACGGTGTGGTGGTAATTACGACAGTTACTCCGAAAGCGGGAAAAATTAATGTGGATTATAATTTTACCGGTACGTTGGAGTTTCCCGATTTGACGGACTATAATCTGATGAATGCTCGCGAGAAGTTGGCGACGGAAGTTGCAGCAGGACTATTTCAGGCAGATCCTGAAAGTAATGATATTGCTGAAGCACAAAGTTCACTGGATAAAATTTACAATGCTAAATTGAATAACGTGGCTCGCGGGGTAGATACTTATTGGCTTTCCAAGCCGCTTCGGACAGTATTCAATCAGAAACACAGTTTGTATCTGGATGGTGGTACAGAGAATTTACGTTGGGGAGCAGACCTTTCTTATACCTCGGGTGAAGGTGTGATGAAAGGTTCTTTTCGTGACCGTATGGCTGGTGGATTGTCTTTGTCTTATCGGCTTGGCTCTTTTCAAGTGCGAAATTACTTCTCTTATACCTATACCAACTCCGAAGAGTCTCCTTACGGAAGTTTTTCCAGCTATACTAAAAAGCAACCATATGACGAATATTTGGATGAAAACGGACAATATCTGAAAGATACATATCCTTGGACTGGTAGTTCATCAGGATATGAAAATCCCTTGTATGAAGCTACATTGCAAAGTTACGATCGCAGCAAGTCTTGGGAATTGATTAATAATACGGAACTTTTGTGGAATATCAATCCTTACCTGCTTCTGAAAGGACAGTTTAGTGTGACGAAGTCTAATTCTGATTCGCGTACGTTTATCGATCCTCGTTCCCGTTCGGAGAGAAATGCAGATAATAGGCTGAGTAATTCCAATGTAATATCTGGATGGTTAGACATTGCAACAGCGAATAGTCTGAGCTGGGACGCTACGGCCACTTTGTCTTACAATCGTAACATAAAAAAGAACAGTTTAAATTTCCTGGTGGGTATCAATGCCACTTCAAGCACTGGAGACGGTATGGGACTTACTTATAAAGGTTTCCCTTCCGGAGAACTTTCCTCACCGGGCTTTGCGAATGAACTTTCCGGCTTGCCCTCTAATTCGGATAGCAAGAGTCGTCTGTTTGGTGCATTGGGAACGTTCAACTATTCGTATGACAATATCTATCTTGCCGATGCTTCCGTTCGTTTCGACGGCAGTTCTGAGTTTGGTTCCGATCAGCGTTTCGCTCCTTTTTTCTCCGGTGGTGTAGGGTTGAACCTGCACAACTATGAGTACATGAAGCAGTTTGAATGGATGAATCGTTTTAAAATCCGTGGAACGTATGGTATGACAGGAAAGGTAAACTTCTCTCCGTATGATTCGCAGACCATATATAGTATTGTTACCGACAATTGGTTTAAGACTGGTTTAGGTGCCAATCTGATGGCTTTAGGTAACAGAGGGCTGGGATGGGAAAAAACCCATAATATGGACTTTGGTGTAGATTTGGATCTCTTCAATGGTCTGATTCAGATGGACTTCTCATACTATCATAAAAAGACAGTAGACTTGGTGAATAGTGTGACATTGCCCAGTTCTACTGGTTTTACTTCCTATAAAGACAACATCGGTGAAGTAGTAAATAAGGGTTTTGAGGTCCAGTTGAGAAGCACTCTGCTAAATACAAAAGAGTGGTATGTGGCTGTTTTCGCTAATCTTGCCCATAACGAGAATGAGATTACGAAGATTTCCGATAGCATGAAAGAGTATAACAGACGTGTGATGGATAAATACGCCAATTATGATACCGGTTATAACAAGGGTGATGCGGCATACGCTGACACCTATCTTCAATACGTAGAGGGCGGTTCGTTGACTTCTATATTTGCCGTGAAGTCTTTAGGAATCAATCCTGCCAATGGTAGAGAAGTTTTTGTGCGTCCCGACGGTACCATCACGTACGACTGGAATGCTGCCGATCAGGTTGTGGTTGGAAACCAAGAGCCCAAAATACAAGGTACGTTCGGTTTTAACCTCCGTTGGAAACAGTTTTCTCTCTTTTCTACTTTCTTGTATGAGTGTGGCGGACAGCGTTATAATTCTACCTTGGTAGATAAAGTAGAAAACGCGCGTATCGCGGATGGGAACGTAGACCGTCGGGTATTGACCGGGCGTTGGCAGAAACCGGGCGATCTTGCTCCTTACGGACGTTTTACAAAGGGAATAGTATCTGTAACTCGTCCTACCAGCCGTTTTGTGCAGGACTATAATATGCTGAGTTTTAATTCTCTGACATTAGGTTACGATTTTGATATGGCATGGATGAAAAAAGCGCATATCGGTATGCTGCGTGCAGAATTGTCCGGTAATGACCTGTTCCATCTTTCTACCGTACGTATCGAACGTGGTCTGGACTACCCGTATGCACGCTCTTTCTCAGCTTCGTTAAAGGTAAGTTTCTAATCAATAATGCTTAAAAGAAAAAATGAAGAAATTATATACAATATCACTGTTGGTACTTTGCATAGTGACTACGGGGTGTAGTGACTGGCTGAATGTGGCGCCGAGTAATCAGGTGAATGAGGAGAATCTGTTTAGCACAGGCAATGGTTATCGGAATGCACTGAACGGAGTATACTTGGATTTGGGTACTTCAACCCTCTATGGACAGAATTTGTCTTGGGGATTTATGGATTTAATCGCACAGTATTATTCACCAGTAGAATTGAACAAGGAAAGGGTCTATTACCAGGCTCTCAATTATAAGTTTGAACATACGGATGTGAAGTCTATTATTTCATCTATTTGGTCTAGATCGTATAATAATATTGCCAATTGCAACAATCTGATTAATCAGGTATCGAATGCAAGTCCGTCGCTTTTTGAACAGGGAGAGTTGGAGAAGAATATGATTCACGGTGAGGCGCTTGCCCTGCGTGCTTTCATCCATTTCGAAATCCTTCGAATGTTCGCCCCTGCTATGATGAAAGACGACCATAAGGCATATATGCCTTATGTAGATGTCTATCCTACTTTTGTGCCTGCATATGAAACGAATGAGGAGATTTTGAAAAAAGTGGTTGCAGACTTGAAAGAGGCGAAACGTATGTTGGCGCAGTGTGACATAACAGAAGAGCATAGAGAATGGATGGCAATAAACCCTCGTATGTTGGGTATTGATCTTTCTGCCGGAGACATTGCCGAAGAAGATGTTTTCTTCGCCTTTCGAGGATACCGTATGAATTATTATGCGATTACAGCTATTTTAGCTCGCGTATACTTCTGGAATGGTGAGTATGAATTAGCGTACAATGAAGCAAAAGAGGTACTGGATGCTACTTATGACGATGATGGCCAAAAGTGTTTTTCTTTTATGGAATATTTGGAATTGGGAAATAACATGAAAGATTATAATAGCATCATCATGTGCTTCTTTAATAAAACGCTGCAAGAGGATTATGAACCGTTTATTACGAAGAGTAGTAAAGATGTATTCTATTTGGCTGATTTTGAAAAGGGAGAAAAAGAGTTAGACCAACGACTGTTGGAAGATATGATAGGTTCTGAAAGATCAAATAAATATTCGCGCAAATATGACATTCCGCTTGGTACATATGGTTCAGATATGATTCCGGGAATACGTTTGAGCGAGATGTATTATATTATGGGAGAATATTTTGCCCGCACTAATAATTTTATCAAAGCGGGAGAAATGTTGGATGAGGTTCGTTTCAACAGAGGTATTATAACTACAAATTTGAAAAATACCATTACTACTTTGGACGGTTATCATACGGAGATGCTTAAAGATATGCGTAAGGAGTTTGTGGGCGAAGGACAGCTTTTCTTCCAGTACAAACGTCTGGATAAGAAACCGGCTAAAAATGCAATATTTGTATTTGAGAAGCCTGATAATGAAGATGTTTAATAAGTAAGCGATGTAAAATCATGATGAGAAAATATATACTGTTAGCATTGTTGCCTCTTTGTCTGTGGGCATGTTCGGAAGATGAGATAAAGCCGTATCATGGAGAGCAATATCTGTATTTCAATCATTTAAAAGATGGTGAAGAAGAGGAAATTAGTGTCTCGTTCAACAACTATCCCACAAGTGACGAGGTTGTGGTAAAAATAGGATTGGCACTTATCGGTAAGCCTTTTGAGAAAGATGCTCCCTATAAATTGGTGGTGGTGAACGAAGAAGTGAAAGAAGGCGAGACACCAAATGCTTTGCCCGAGAATTATCGGTTGCCTGAATCGCCTCTGTTTAAGGCAGGAATGCCTAAAGATACCTTAGAAGTGGTATTGGTAAAGACAGACAATCTGAAAGAGGATGTAAAACTGTGTCTGCGATTGGAAAGTAATGAGAATTTTGCGGGTTCGATGCCGGGTTTTGATCAGATAACGATTGTTTTTAATAATGTAATAAGCAAACCAATGTGGTGGAATAGTGAAGTAACCAAATTATTCTTAGGTACATATTCCCGGAAAAAATACGTAGAATTTGTGACATTCTCCGGAATATCGAACTTTGGTGCGCTTAGTACGGCGGAAAAACGCCAGGCATCGCTTGAGTTTAAATACTACGTAGCAGAAAACAATATAATGGATAAAGATGATAAAACAGGTCAGGAGTTCCCGATGGAAATTCCCGTTGATTAATTAGATATAGAATTATGAAGATACATACATTATTTGCAGCAATATTTCTTCTTTTCATAGTGACAGCTTGTTATGAAGATAAGGGAAACTATGAATATAGGGAGATGAATGATATTGAGATTACTGTAGAAATGGAAGATAAACACCCGTCTTACGCTTTAGGTGATGTCGTTACATGTACTCCGAAATTAACATTCGCTTTGGGGCAGGAAAGTACCAATCTTGATTATGAATGGTCTTTTGCAGGCAAGAAGATTTCGCATACGCGTAATTTGGAATGGGTGGCCGATACAGTCGCAAACGATAAAGCTTTGCAATTGGCAGTATTAGACAAAAATACGGGAGTAACCTACTTTGGCCATATTTATATTACCGTTTCTTCTAAATATGCAGCCGATGGCTGGGTAGTTCTTTCCGAAAAAGACGGTAACAGTACATTGGCTTTTATACGTCACGTAAGTGGTTTTAATACTCCCTCGGCAGCAGTTCGGGATGTTTACCAAATGATCAATGGACACCCGATGGGAACCGGTCCGATGTCTGTATATCCCCATTGGACAAGTTCGTGGGGAGGTGAAGAAGAAGCTAGCTGGCTATGGGTTGCACAGAAAGGAGGACAAGGCGCATTGGACGTTTCGGGAAGTACTTACCAACAGAAAGCAACTTTGTCTCAGATTTTTTTGAAGCAAACGTATCCAGAGGGATTTGTTCCGGCGGCCGTGATGGATTTGCAGATACTTTCATTGGCTATTGGTGAAGACGGAACAATTTATACACGTGTTAAGGAAACGAATAAACTGTTTAATACCGGTCGTTTTATCGATCGTCCGCTCACATCGGATGCCAAAGGAGAAGTGAAAGTGGATGGTAGTATGATTGCTTATACTCGTTTTGACTATCAGGCAGGATTGTTGTGTTATGATAAGAACTCTGCCCAATATTTGCATATTGGTGATTATGTTGATTATGATTCGGGAGAAACTCGTGTAGGAAAAGCACTTCCTTTAAAAGTGGATGAAGGAGATTATAAAGAAGGGGATGCTAAGCTGAATGATATGAGAAATCATAAAGTACATTTTGTAGGAGCGTCTTCCAAAGGAACAGACTTCACTATGTCTTATATGGCTGTTATTGAAAATCAAACAACGGGTAAGTTTTATCTTCAGAAGTTTACTGTAGAAGCCTATGATGGAAAAATGAGTGCAGTCCCAACCAAGTTTGAGTCTCAGGAAGAAATGGTAGGCCTTGGAAACGTGATCAATGGAAGTGCCAAGAATAGTTTTGCTCTTTGTAACTATCAGGAGCAGGCTCCATATATGTTTATCAGTAAAGATAATATGTTGTATCTTTATTATATGTCTAACAGTACATTATACCCGTGTGCACAATTCGAGTCAAATATCACCTCTATGAACGTGAATATTTATTACAATAGATGCCTCATGGTTGGATTAGAAAATGGAGATGTTGTTATTCTGAAGGGAATACGTAGTGCTGATGGAGAACCCAATTTAGATAGATATGTCATCAACGGAGGAAATACTATTCAAGTAACTGATGCGGAAAATGACTTCGTTCTTTTCCATGAGAAAGACTTCGGACGGGTGGTGCAGGTTTTCTATAGATGGAACATGAGTTGGAACGAATATTTCTATTAATTATTAAAATAATAAGACGTTGAAAAAACTGTATTTACTTCTCTTAGTCGCACTCTGTGGGGCTGTTATCAGCCCTGCTGTGGCTAAGAAGAAAAACAAGAAGAAAGCTTCTACCGAAGCGACTACAAAGAAAGAGAAGAAGGAAACCAAGTACGACAAACTGTTTAAAGACAAGAAAGTCACCACGGCTAAAGGTTTCATTACTCTTCACAAGTTGGACAATAAAATTTACTTTGAATTGCCGATTAAGGTGATGAATCGGGATATTCTACTTGGTTCTACCATCGTGGAAACGACCGATAACCAGTTCGGCTGTGTAGGAGAGAAGTCAGGTGATCCTTTTCTGATTCGTTTTGTGCAACGCGACTCAACTATTACATTGCGTCGTGTACAGGCAGGTCAGTTCTCTGAAGATCGTGAAATCAAGAAGCGCTTGGTAAGCAGCACCATGCCGGCAATCGCTGAAACATTCGAGATCAAAGCATATAATAACGATAGCACGGCAGTGGTATTCGATATGACAGACTATCTGCTGAGCGATAAAAAGAACCTTTCTCCGTTCTCACCATATTCAATGATGGAGATGATGGGAGCCGATATTAGTAAGGATTTTGAGAAGGAAAGCTCATTTATTCAGGGAGTCAAAGGCTTTGAGGATAATGTGAGTATACGTTCTTTACTGACCTACAAAATCAGCGTGGGTATGAAGGGAAATTATGCAGTGAAGAAAATGCCGTTTACTGCGGTTATGAATCGTAGCTTCATTCTGTTGCCTGAACAACCGATGCGTCCCCGTTATGCTGATCCACGTATTGGTATTTTTGAACACTCTGTAGTAGAATTTGCTTCCGAAGGTCGTGGATTGCGTACTCGTCACATTGCTCACAGATGGAATCTGGAGCCATCGGATTCAGCAGCCTATCTCCGTGGCGAACTGGTAGAGCCGAAGAAACCTATTGTTTTCTACATTGATGATACTTTTCCGTTGAGTTGGAATAAATATATCCATAAAGGAGTTGAAGTATGGCAGAAAGCATTTGAGAAGATCGGTTTTAAGAATGCCATCATTGCAAAAGATTTCCCGAAAGATGATCCGAACTTCGATCCGGAGAATATCAAATATTCCTGTATACGTTATGCTCCGTCTACGGTGGCCAATGCGATGGGACCTTCTTGGATAGATCCGCGTTCCGGAGAAATCATTAATGCATCTGTTACGGTATTCCACAATATTGTGCAGTTGGTTCAGTACTGGCGCTTCTTGCAGACTGCCCCTGCTGATGAGGAAGTACGTGATGTTGTTTTGCGTGAAGACTTGCTGGGAGATTGTATCGCTTATGTGCTCTCGCATGAGGTAGGACACACATTGTCATTGATGCACAATATGGCAGGTTCTTCTTCTATCCCTGTGGAATCTTTGCGTGATCCGAAGTTTACTCAGGAGTTTGGTACGACTTACTCTATTATGGACTATGCCCGTAACAATTATATTGCTCAACCGGGTGATAAAGAGAGAGGCGTGCGTTTGACTCCTCCGGAACTGGGAGCGTATGATTACTATGCTATTGCCTGGCTGTACACCCCGATTTTTGAGGCTAAAACGGCAGAGGAAGAAATTCCTATTTTGGATAAATGGATCAGTGAGAAGTCTGGAGATGTTAAATATCGCTATGGTAAACAACAATTCAGACGTCGTTTTGACCCAAGTTCAGTAGAGGAAGACTTGGGAGATGACCCGGTGAAAGCTTCTGAATATGGACGTCGCAACTTGCAATATCTGCTAAAGCATATCAATGATTGGGTAGCGGATAAGGATAAGGATTTTGAGTTCCGCACGGCTGTTTATGACGAAATTGTATATGCTTACGTACGTTATTTGACTTTCGTTTTGGGAGATATCGGTGGTATTTATCTGAACGAACGCTATGACGGTGATCAGCGCCCAAGTTTTAAAACTGTATCGAAGCAACAACAAAAAAAGGCTCTGAATTTCTTATTGAATGAACTGAAGGACCTTTCGTGGCTGGATGCACGCGAAACACTGAAAGAATTCCCTATCCGTACTTCTGTGGCCATGCAGATGGAAGATGCAATTATTGATGGTATCTTGTCTCGTTGTGGTGCGGTGGCTATCTGTTCGGGTAAGGCGACATCAGCTCCTTATACTCAGAAAGAATATCTTGCCGATATAGAACGTTTTGTATGGGCTCCTACCCGCGCCGGAAGAACCTTGACAGAAACAGAAATGCGTTTGCAGATGAATTATCTGACGAAGCTGATTGAAGGTTCGGTTGCAGGGGTTGCAAAGAATGCTACCCGTAAAGGTATCGCAGATATGTATGCTCACATTGAAGTGCCCGAATGGCTGAAAACTGCTTCGCGCGAACGTTTCGGAATCATCTCGGAGGAATTTATGGGATGTTTTAATAACAAGCCTCGTGAGATGCAGGCTGCCCGTTTGGAGGAAATCAGTGGATTTGATGATGATGTAGATCTGAAAGCACCGATCGAACCGATGGAACATATATACTACGGTGAGTTGAAGAAGGTTCGTAGTCTGGTTGCAGCAAGTGCTTCTACCGGTTCGGCTGATACACAACGCCACTACCGCTTATTGTTGTACAAAATTGACCAGGCATTAAAATGATAGGAAGTATGAGAAATAGATATAGTAAGATACTTTGTTTATTGCTTCTTTTTGCATGTTGCCTGCCACAGGAAGGAAATGCTTTCTGGCCTTTTAAAAAGAAGAAAAAAGAAGATAAGAAGGAAAATCTGACACCATATCAGAAGCTGTTCAAGAATAAGAAAGTTCAGACAGCACACGGGCTGATGACTATTCATAAGGTGGAAGGGAAAGTGTATGTGGAGTTCCCGGTTGCCATGTTAGGCCGTGAGATGCTGTTTGCTTCTTCTATTGAAAATACGAGTGACGGTGGTGAAGGAGCTCCCGGACAGTTAGGGGGTACCGACGTACGTTTCCGTTTTGAGATGATCGATTCTACTCTTGTGGCACGTATGCCTTTATTGAGTAAGCCGGTAAATACCAGTGGTGATGCTTATATCGCACGTGCGTTGGACAATGCGCATAATCCGGGTATTTTCAAAAGCTTTAAGGTATTGGCTTGCACTCCGGATAGTTCTGCACTTGTGGTAGATATGAAGGGATTATTTTTGGAGGGATCTGCTTTTACCAAACCTTTCCCTTCGACATCGGCTAACGGATACTATGGATTCGTGTCGCGCGATCATTCTCTGCAATCGGATAAATCTGCTATTTTGGGTGTATCGGCTTCAGATAATCATATAAGTGTACGTGAAGAGTTGTCATATACTGTCGACCATACGCTGATGGGAGCATACAACATGTACAAAGACGTACCTTTGACAGCGGTCGTCACTAAAATGCTTTGTATTCTGCCCGAGGAGCCGATGACTCCTCGCCTGGCTGACTCACGTTTGGGATTGACTACACAATTGAAAAGTGATTATTCAGGGGCAACTCAGGAAGTGAAGAGTATACGCTATGCAAAACGTTGGCGTATCGAGCCTTCCGACTCTGCTGCCTATCGCCGTGGCGAGCTGGTTCGGCCAGTCAAACAACTGGTGTTCTATATCGACAGTCTGATGCCTGTCAAATGGAATCCGTATATCAAGGCTGGTGCGGAATCGTGGAATAAGGCATTTGAGAAGATCGGCTTTAAAGATGTTATTTGTGTGAAAGAATTCCCGAAGAATGACACATTGTTCAATGCAAACAGCTTTGACTGTATGACAATACGTTATTCAGCTTCTTGGCTGAATTCGGCACAGACAACGATACACTCAGATACACGTACCGGTGAAATATTGAACGCGTCTATTCTGATTAATGCAAATATGATCAGTGTTCAGTATGCTGACCGTATAGGGGCCACTGTTGCTATTGATCCTCGTGTGCGTACTACTGTTTTCCCGCAGGAGATACAGGGTGAGTTGATTCAGGCTGCTATTGCTCAGGCTGTAGGAACCGGACTGGGACTAACAATGAACTGGGGAGCTTCCTGTGCTTATCCGGTGGATTCGTTGCGTTCGGCAAGCTTTACTCAAAAGTATGGTCTAGCTTCTTCTGTTATGGGAGGCGTAATCATTAATGACGTAGCTACGGAGGAGGATGTTCGTAATGGAGTGTGTCTGGTTAATACAAAGCCTGGTCCATATGACGAACTGGTGATTAAATATTTATATCAACCTATCTATGCTTCTTCATTGCAGGAAGAAAAAGAGACATTGGATAGCTGGATTCGTGAACATACGGGAGATCCATATTATGCTTATATACGTAATCAGTCACGTTTTGATTCTGATCCTCGTAATAGTCGCGGAAGTTTGGGAGATGACCATTTGAAATCATTCGACTATATGCTTCCCAATGTTCGCAAAGGATTTGAGAACTATTATAGTTGGTTTGCCAAGGAAGACCGTGATTTTTTAATGCGCAGACGTGTACACTCTGCCCTTAGTGAAAGACTGAGCGGGCGTATTTATGCAATACTGAGTTATATTGGCGGTATTTACTTGAATGATATTCGCGAGAAGGATGCGATACCAAGTTATTCAATGGTAGATCGTGAGAAACAGAAAGCAGCTTTGAGCAAGGCATTGGAACTGGCAAAGAATCTGGATTGGGTGGACGATACCGCTCATTTGAATGAATTTGAAATTTCAGATAAGAAGGCTGACCGTTTACGTTTGGATATCTTTAATGGTATTTTCGGACGTCTGCCTTATGTTGAGGTTTGTACAGAACGCTTCCCGGATGCAGCATATACTGCTTCGGAATATCTGGATGATATCTATGGAATAGTTTGGGAAGGTGTCTTGAAGCATCGTCCGTTGGAGAATTTCGAGAGAGCACTACAGACAGCGTTTCTGGAAAGTATTATTTCAACATCGACAGCAACTGCACCTATTGGTAGTTTCAAAGCCTCAAAAACAGGATTTGCGGCTACCGGCAAACCGGAGATCAATCTGGCTGCTTTGAGAAATGGCGGAAAGGTGGATATGAAGATGTATTCATTGCAAAATGCAGAAGAAGTAGCAGGCTTCTCTTCAATTCCACCGATCTATACCAACCAGACAAAAATAGCTGCTTACTATTTTGACTTGTTGATGCGTACGAAAGACATGCTCAAGAAAGCAATTTCGACGGCTCCTGAGGCAGATCGTTCTCATTATGACCTGTTGATCTACCGCATCAATAAAGCAACGGAAATTGAATAAATCTCTATTACATAAACTCTCTCTTAATTAATTTGTCTCTATGAAAACAATATTGTAAGAGATGTTTTTAAAGATTTCTTCTATGCAATATTGAGCATTTTTCACCCGGGTTTACATTGTCGAATGTAAATCCGGGTGAATCTTTTATAGGCGGATATCTTTTGGAAAGTACCATACAACTAGATTGTCCGAAAGAAAAATATCAGTCTTTCTGTATAGAACATTATTATTTAATTTGTATTTTTGGCGCAAAACTCCCGAAATGACTAACAATGAGATTTCCATAGAACAAATTAATAAGTTGGATGCGGCTGCTTTCCGACTGCTTTATAAGAACTATTATAAAGCATTGGTTTGCTATGCAATAACAATTGTCGGAGATTCAGAATCTGCAGAAGATATTGTCCAGGAGTTATTCTCCACTATTTGGGAGAAAAAGATGTTTTTCCGGTCTCTGGCTTCATTCAGGGTTTATCTGTATAACTCTGTCAGAAATGCTTCCTTGGATTATTTGAAACATAAGGATGTGGAAGGCAACTATCTTCAGAAGATGCTTGATAGTCATTCCACTACATTTAGGATGGAAGAGGAGGAAGAGGGCTTCTTTAGTGAAGAAGTCTATCGCCAGCTTCTTCAGACAATTGATGCGCTGCCGGATCGATGCAGGGAAGTTTTTTTGATGTATATGGAAGGCAAGAAGAACGAGGAGATTGCCACTGCACTCCATGTTTCTCTTGAAACTGTGAAGACTCAAAAGAAGAGAGCAATGTCCTTCCTTAGAAAAAAACTAGGCTCCTATCATTTTCTATTATTACAAATGTTATTTCTCTAAAAAGAAGTATAACACTCAATCTGCTTTACTTGTTAACACCTGTTTGCAATGAACAAAATGTTCGTTGTTTTTCTTGATTATTGTACAAAAAGAACGGTCTTCTAAGTAAATAAAGTATCTTTTGAATAAAAAAACTTCAGAATCCTGTCCCTCATTTTTTCTTCTTAGTCGTCTTTACTATAAATAACCTGAAATAATATGATAAAGCGTAAAAGAAGTATAAATTCTATTATCCATGATCAGTTGCTGGGATACGCTTCGGAAGAAGATAAAAAACAGTTGCAGTCATGGCTTGATAGTTCTCAAGAAAATAGAGAGAACTATGATCGTCTGATGCGTGAGGCTTGTTTGATTGACAGGTATAAACAGTTTGCCCAGGTAGATGAGGCACGTGCTTGGGAAAGGTTTCAGAAAAAGCATTTCTCTATTCGTTCTGCTCGTTGGATCAAAATAGGACGCTATGCTGCAATTTTCTTATTGCCGATAATTGGTTTTGCAATATGGTTTTGGACTTTGCGGCTGATGGATTCTCATCCGGTGATTTCGGATGAAGTTCGTATTGCTATGATCCGGTCGGAGAAGATGGGTAAACAAAAGGCAACACTGGTTCTGGCAAATGGACAGAAGATGGATTTAAAATCAGTGCCTGCTAAGCCTTTACAGGATTCGGTGGAACAGGTTCCTGTTGCTCAGCCGTCTGTCCCTAAGACTGATGTGAACGAATCGGAAGAGGTCTCTGTTGTAGAAAATAATAAGTTGAGTACTTATGATGACAGTGAATTCTGGATGACGTTCGAAGACGGAACCAGAGTGCATCTGAATTATAATACGACGTTGAAATATCCACCACATTTTGGTACTACCACTCGCACGGTCTATTTGGATGGGGAGGCTTATTTTCAGGTAGCCAAGGATAGCAAGCGTCCTTTCCGTGTCATTACGGCGAATGGAGTGGTCAAGCAGTACGGGACAACTTTCAATGTAAATACACATGTGCCCGGAATAACGAAAGTAGTGCTGGTGAAAGGTTCTGTAAGTGTGCTTCCTAATCAGGGAGGGGAATATAAAATAAAACCGGGGGAATTGGCGGTTCTTCAGGCTGATACGCAAGATGTACAAATTAGCGTAGTGGATATCGAACCGTATATCGCATGGAACAGTGGACGCTTTGTTTTTGATAACTGTTCTTTGGAGAGTCTGATGAATGTAATATCACGTTGGTACAACAAAGATATCGTATTCGAATCGGAAGATACCAAGAAGATACGTTTTACAGGAGATATTGATCGCTACGGCTCAATAGAGCCCATATTGAAAGCGATACAGCGGGTGACTCATCTGGAAATGGAAATACAGGGGAAGACCATAATTATAAAGAAATAAACATATTAACTACTATTAAAAAAGGAGGACGACATGCAAAAAAAGAGAGCTCGAGAACGCATTATCATGTTTCTCTGTATTATTTCCTTGTTGTTTACACCGGTGTTGGCTGCATCGCAATCTAATGCAATGAGGGTATCCTTAGATCTTAAATCTGCAACAGTTAAAGAATTTTTTGATGCTGTAAAAGTACAGACTGGCCTGAACTTTATTTATAGTACGGAGCAAGTGAAGAATATGCCTCGTATCACTATTCAAAGCAATAGTCAGCCTATTAGTGAGGTGCTGAACAAAGTGCTGGCAAATACCGGATACAGTTATGAGATAGAAGGAAATATTGTAACCATTGTATATCAGCAACCTAAAGAGAATGTCCGCACGGCTACGGGCGTTGTGGTTGATGAGGGAGGGTTGCCCTTGCCGGGAGCTTATATAAAACTCTCTAAAACGGAGCATTCGACGATAACTGATAATGAAGGTAAGTTTTCTATTAATTTGTTCCATCAGAAAGAGCCTGTCCTGATTGTCTCGTATTTGGGAATGATTGTACAGGAAGTAAAAGTTGCCGGTACTAAACCTATGACAATCGTGATGAAATCGGATGTAAAGTCAATCGATGAAGTTGTAGTAACAGGTTATCAGGAGATTGACAGACGCAAGTTGGCAAGCTCTATATCCTCTATAAAGGGAGCTGATCTGATTGGTGGAGAGTATCTGTCTATCGACAAAATGCTGCAGGGACGCCTGCCGGGTGTTGCCGTGATGAATATGTCATCTACTCCGGGAGCTGCTCCTAAGATCAGAATCAGGGGATCTTCTTCTATTACAGGAAATAGAGAACCGGTATGGGTAGTCGATGGAATTATTCTGGAAGAACCTGTCAATATCTCTACAGAGGAGCTGAACAGTCCGGATAAGATAAATCTGATCGGAAATGCCATCGGTTCGGTCAATCCGGAAGATATTGAACGTGTGGATATTCTGAAAGATGCCAGTGCTACTGCTATCTATGGTATCAAAGCGGCCAATGGAGTTATTGTGGTCACTACCAAGCAAGGAAAAAGCCAGAAACCGAGTATCTCGTATACCGCTACATTGGGGATAACAGCTCCTCCTACTTACGATAAAATGTTTCGGATGAATTCTGCCGACAGAATTGATATGTCTATCGAAATGCAGGAGAGGGGATTATCTTTCGGAAGTTACAAACCTTCGGATATTGGCTATGAAGGGGCATTGCAACATCTGTGGAATAAGGATATTACCTATCAGGAATTCTTAAACCAGGTGAAGACCCTGAAAGGATTAAATACCGACTGGTATGACTTGCTGTTCCGTACAGCATTTACACATCAGCATTCGGTATCCATTACAGGTGGAAATGACCGGAGTAATTATTATATGTCCATGGGATATGCGAATAATAACAGTGTGACGATAGGGGAAGGGTTAGAGCGCTATAACGTACTGGCTAAAATAAATACCAGAATTAACCGGAATATACATTTGGGATTAAAGGTTAGCGGTTCGCTTTCCAAAGCCGAACATCCTCATACTTCCATTGATGTGTATGAGTATGCTTACAATACTTCACGGGCTATTCCACTTCGGACAGCTTCTAATGAGTTGTATTTCTATGCGAATGAGGCTGGACGTAACGGAGTATTGTCTTACAATATCATGAACGAACTGAATCATACAGGAAACAAGAATGATAATTCCGCTATAGATGTAGCTGTCAATCTGGATTGGAAGGTTGCTTCATGGATGAGGTTTTCATCCATATTAGGACTGTCCAGAAGCAACGTGACACAAGAAAACTGGGGTGATGAACAATCATATTATATTTCTTCTATGCGACAAAGTCCCTATGGGAAGATGTTGCCGAATCCCATTGAAGATTCCGAATTTGCAGAAAGATATTGTCTGCTTCCGTTTGGAGGAGAGTTGATGACGACCAATACACGTAATACTTCTTATACATGGAGAAATAGCCTGTCTTTGATGCAAAGTTTCGGAAAACATGAAGTTTCCGGAAGCATCGGACAAGAAGTCAGATCTTCAAAATATGACGGATTAAGCTCTACACAATATGGTTATTTGCCCGAAAGAGGTAAAAAGTTTGTTGATATTGACCCGACAGTCTGGAAAAGATACGGTGCTTTGGTAAAGAGTCATCCGGATGTGGTGACCGATACAAAGAATAATGTGATTTCATTATATGCTACGGCTGCTTATGTTTATGACAGTCGCTATATTCTGAACTTCAATATACGTACTGACGGTTCTAATAAGTTCGGCCAGAGCAAGAGCGTTCGTTTTCTGCCGATATGGTCAGTGTCTACACGATGGAATGTCATCAATGAGAAGTTTATGAAAAACGTCGACTTCCTGAATGATCTGGCAATTCGTGCCTCATACGGTATACAAGGTAACGTGCATCCGGATCAGACCCCTAACTTGATTGCTAGTTTGGGGACATTGGAATCAATGCCACAGGAGTATATTTCAACATTGTATAAGCTGCCGAATAATAAACTGAAGTGGGAAAAAACCAATTCGTATAATATTGCAATCGACTGGGCATTCTGGAATAACAGAATCTATGGATCGCTTGATGTATATTACAAAAAGGGAGTAGATCAGGTGGTTACGAAAAACGTAGCTCCTTCTACAGGTGCGTCAAGTGTCTCCATTAATGATGGTGATGTTGAGAATAAAGGTTGGGATTTGGCTGTTTCTTTTGTTCCAATTCAGACCCGGGACTGGATGTGGAGTTTATCATTCAATACAGGTAAAAACTACAATAAAGTGTTGAATGCCGGGAACTCAGCGATCACTTGGCAAGACTATATCGCAGGAACATTAGTGAGCAATGGCAATGCGATAAATAGTTTCTATTCTTATAAATTTGATAAACTGGATGATCAGGGTTTTCCTACATTTAAGGATATTAATGAGAAAGATGAAGAAGGAAATGCTGTGGTTCATTCTTTGCAGGAGATGTATGACCGTGCTTTTGTTCTTTCCGGAAAACGTGAACCCGATCTGACCGGTGGATTCTCTACTTATTTGAAATATAAGAATATTACATTTAATGCGTTGTTCTCATTCAGCTTTGGCAATAAAATGCGCTTGAATGATTTGTATGAGTCCTCCGGACAGCGGCTTCCTTATCCGGATCAGAATATGTCCAGTGAATTTGTGAATCGTTGGAGAGAGCCGGGTGATGAAGACAGAACCATTATACCGGTTTTATCGGATAAGAGTTTGCAGATCAACGATAAGGATGTGACCTATCGTATTGCGGATAATGGATGGGATATGTATAATAAGAGTGATATCCGTGTAGTTTCAGGCAGTTTCCTCAGATGCCGTTCGATGTCTATTCGCTATGATTTTAAACGTGAATGGTTGAAACCTGTCTATCTGAAAGGAGCAAGTGTCAGCTTTGATATGGGTAATGTATTTGTCATTAAAGATAAAGCGCTGAAGGGCAGAGATCCTGAACAGATTGGATTTGGCTCAAGAAGTATACCACCGCAGCGTTCTTACTCACTTCGCTTTAATATTACTCTTTAATAATGAATGATGATGAAAAAGTACAATTTATATATCATATTGTTTATCTGCACATTATCGTCGTGCAGTGACTTTTTGGAAGAAAGTTCACAAGATTTGATGATACCCAGATCGGTGAAGGATTACAAGGAACTGTTCTTCGGTGAGGTAATGAAAACGAATGAAAAAGACATACCTCATCCTTATCTGGAATATATGACAGACGATGTGAAAGACCAATGTTACTATGGAACCAGACCACAAGTCATTTCTAATGATTTCAGAGAATATGTTTGGGCATATTATACGTGGCAGGGAAACCCGGAAGTGGGAATTTCAAATGAACTTACGCCGGATGTTGCATGGACAGTCTATTATCATAAGATATTGATGACTAATATCATACTGGACCAGCTTTATACCATGAACGGGACGGATATGGAACGTCAGGATTTAGCAGGTGAAGCTTATTTCATGCGGGCTTTCTCGTATTTTATGCTTGCTAATTTGTATGGAAAGCCTTATCATCCTGCAACGGCAAATGAAGACTTATGTGTACCGCTCAATAAAGAAATCGGCTTATCAGATAAGATGATGAAGCGGGCCACGAATGCAGCTGTTTATGCCCAAATGGAAGAAGACATTAATAAGGCTATCCAGTGTTTTAAGGCTATAGGAGGTGAGAAAACTATTTTCCGTCCTAACTTGCCGAGTGCTTATCTATTGGCATCACGTATTGCTCTTTTTCAGGAGAAATATGATGAGACCATTCTTTATTGTGACTCGGTCTTTAAGGTCGCGACTCAGCCACTTTACAAACTTCAGGAAAAAAAGGACCACTATTTCTTTTCTCTTGCTAACAAAGAAATCTTGTTATCCTACGGACTTACATCACTTGAGACGCATATGAAAGAAGATTTCAGGTATACGGGGAACTTGGTGGTTTCTGATGATTTACTAGCGCTATATTCGGAAGATGATTTGCGTCTTACGAATTATTTCAAGAATACAATCGGCAACCAGACCAGACCTACTAACAAACAGTATAGTGTCTATACACCTATTAAGTGGACTAAAAATTCTGCTACAGTCTATGCCAACGCCTTGCGTATTTCGGAAGCTTATCTGAATCGTGCTGAGGCTTTTGCTGAACTTGGCAATACGAACAAGGCTCTTGCTGACTTAAATGAGCTCCGTGAAAATCGTATGAAACCGGGAACTCCGCCGTTAGCTGTTGATGAAGACGGAATTGTAGCAACCGTACGTAAGGAACGCCGTAGAGAACTGGCGTTTGAAGGATTCCGCTGGTTTGATTTGCGCAGATATGGCTGCCCTCCTCTTACGCATACTTACAGTTCAAAGGAGAACGAGGGAGCAGGAGATGTCTTCGAACTGAAAGAGAAAGGCTCATACGTATTGCCGATTCCTAAGAGCGAAAGAGAGAGAAATACGGAAATAGAAATATTCGACCGTCCGAATAGTGAACCTGTTAATAATTGATCGATTATGAAGAAACTTATATTATTAATTTGTATGTTGGCAGGTATGTCTTCTTGTTATCATGAAGATGCGTTAATCGTTCCTGAGCAACCGGATAAATATAACATTTTGACAGATGACCCGTCAGATCCGACACAGCATTTTATATACCAGTTTTATCAGAAATATCAGACTGTGATTATAACTAATCCGACTGAGGCTGATTATAAATTCAACTTTACAGCGAATAACGGAATTAAAATAACTGCTCCCGAACAAAAGCAGGAGATTATTGATGAAGGGATTGAGTTTTTGCAAAAGGTATTATTGAATTTGTACTCGGATAGTTTTTTAAAGAAGAATTTACCTTTTTCTATATTGTTATCTGAAGAGGTCCGGATGGCCTCTTATGGTGAGACAACCATCATGAATTGCTATGCTAGTAGCAGCTTTATAGCCTTAGGTAATGTATCATCTTCTCTGAAAACAATGACCGATGAGGAGTTTGTGAAAATCAGAGCAGATGTGAATGCCAGCTTTTGGGCAAAGTATATGTCGGAAGTCAGAGGATTGTTTACTATTTCAGATGCTTTTTATGAAGCTAGTGAAGAAGTTGAACCGAAATTGTACGACCCGAACTGGTATCGTTTTAAAGGAACGGACCCTAATGAAATCGATTTTTATAAGTATGGGGTGATTACTTATTCTGAGAACTCCTATATTGATGAAGATTGGCCGGATTTTAATTCCATTTATGCTCCTTTAAAGAGTGAAGACCTTGCGCAATGGATGAATTTCGTCTTTGAGAAAACTCCTGCCGAGATTCAGGAAATCTGCGATAAATATCCGGTAATGAAGAAGAAGTATGATGTGATTCGGGAAGCTATGCTTGAAAACGGATTCGATCTGTCCAAACTGGAACTATAGAACTTAAAAACAACATGATATGAACAAAATTTTCACCTTATTACTTGTAGGAGCATTAACTGCCGGAGCGGTAACTGCTAATGCCGAAAGTCAGATTTTTAAAAAGAAAAAGAAGAAAGCAAAAGCGGAAACAGAGCAGCCGGCGGCAAAAGATTCCACAAAGAGTAGTATGACCGAATACAAAAAACTACTGAAAGGAGCCAAGACGATTGATGGCATGTTTAAGGTACACATCGTTAAGGATAAGTATTATTTCGAAATACCTAAAGACTTGATGGGACGCGATTTTATGATTGCGTCCAGAGTATCGAGTACCAGTAACAATAAAGATATAGCTGCCGGACAAATGCCACGCAATCCGGTACTGGTAACTTTCTCGGCAGATAAAAAGAAAATCTACATGCACAAAAAGATGGTGCGCAATTTGTGTGACACCACTTCCAATATGTATGCTGCTTTTCAGCGCAACTTCTCAGACCCTATTTGGGAAGCATATAAGATAGAAAGTCTTTCACCGGACTCTTCAGCATATGTCATCGATATGAGTTCGCTTTTCATAACGGATGTACCCGAATTCAGCCCGTTTCGTTCGGAAAATATAATGGATGTATTGATGAAGAGAAAAGCACTGAAGGGAAGTCTTGCTTCTTCCAAATCGACTATTCTGGGAATGAAGTGTTTTCCGCTGAATATAAACATCAAGACGCTGATGAGTTATACTGTTGACGGAGGACCGTTCACTGTAACCATGACGCGTAATATTATTTTGCTGCCGGAGGAAATTATGCGTCCTCGTTATGGAGACTCGCGTATCGGTTATTTTGATGAAAGCAAGCGGTTTTATACTGAAAAGAAAGATGGTTTGCAAGAACTTACTTACATCAACCGATGGGATTTGCAACCAAAACCAGAAGACTTGGAACGTTATAAGCAAGGTGAGTTGGTGGAACCTCAGAAGCCGATTGTATATTACGTTGATACTGCTATCCCCGACAAGTGGAGAGATTACATAAAGAAAGGAATAGAAGACTGGCAGGTTGCGTTTGAGGAAATAGGATTTAAGAATGCGATTGTAGCGAAAGACTATCCGAAGGATGATCCGAACTTTGATCCGGATGATATTCGTTATAGCTGCTACCGAATGATTACCACTCCGATACAAAATTCAATGGGACCTTCCTGTGCCGATCCTCGTTCGGGTGAAATCATTCAGGGTGACGTCTTGTTTTATTCAAATATCATTAAGTTGTTGCATAACTGGCGGTTTGTTCAGACTGCTACTGTTGACCCCAAAGTGCGCAAGGCTGTGTTTGATGACGAGACGATGGGAAGCTCGTTACGTTATGTAGCAGCGCATGAGATCGGACATACCCTGGGACTGATGCATAACTTTGGTGCATCTTATTCGTATCCGGTAGATTCGCTCCGTTCGGCCACTTTCACTCAGAAGTATGGTACAACTCCGTCCATCATGGACTATACGCGCTATAATTATGTAGCTCAGCCGGAAGACAAAGGAGTTGCTCTGACCCCTCCGCTTTTGGGTGTATATGATAAGTTTGCCATCAAATGGGGATATAAACCTATATTTGATGCGGCATCTCCTGAAGATGAGAAAGCTACTTTAAACAAGTGGATCAAAGAGAAAGAGAATGATCCGATGTACAAATACGGTCCGCAGCCTTTTATTAATGAGGTCGATCCTTCTTGTAAATCTGAGGATTTGGGTGATAATGCCGTGAAGGCAGGAAGATATGGCTTAAAGAATCTGAAACTTATCATGAAAAACCTGCCGGAATGGACCTATGAAGATGATCATCAATATGAACGCCTGACGGAATCATATCAGGAAGTGATTATGCAGATGCAACGCTACTTACTGCATGCCATGGTGTCCATCGGTGGAATTTATTTTGATGAGCCGAGACGGGACAGCGAAAAGCCTGTTATCCGTTTTGTGCCGAAAGCTGAACAGAAGGAGGCATTGAAGTTTATTATGGAAACTATGATGGAACTACCCGAATGGGTACTTGACAAGAAGGTGATTGAGTATACCGGTCCGACTTATTCGCCAAGTACTTTGCAGTCAATCATTATGAATCGTTTGTTCTTCACATACATTACATCCAGTCTTGTTTTGTATGAGGAGTTATATCCCAAACAGGCTTATACTTTTGCTGAGTATATGGATGATATTTATGATTTTGTGTGGAAGAAAACTATATCCGGTGCCCGGTTGAATATGTACGACCGTAACCTGCAAATTACTTATGTGGAAAAGTTGTTGAAAGAAGGAGGAATGCTGAAACAAAAATCTTCTCCATTCTCATTTAAAGACTTGAATGAAGTTGAGAAACAACTGCTTACGGATAATGTCGATTGGACGAAAGCCGGCTTTGAACTCAACCCGCTCGGAAGTGTGGATATGGTTAAGAATCCGGCTATTTATCAGAAGGTAATGGATAGCTATAGTTTGCTGCGAAGCAAAGTAAATACGGGTGATGCTACTACCCGGGCACATTATCAAAGTCTTGTCTTTAAAATAAAGCAAGCGTTAACGGAACAATAACTATCTCTCTTAGATACTTGGGGGCACCTCGTCGCAGTGATTGTGGCGGGGTGCTAATTTTATCCGGTCAATGGCTTTTTATTGCATCGCCAACTATCGCATTGCCAACGCCTTATTCTCCGCCTTTTCCATGATTTCCCTTTCCCCGGGACCTTTGTCATTGATACCGCAGAGATGAAGAATACCATGAATAATAACCCGGTGTAGTTCATCATCATAAGCTGCCCCGAATTGCTCGGCATTGGTGCGTATCGTATCCAGGCTGATAAACAGGTCGCCCGACAGACGATCACCTTCGCAATAATCGAAAGTAATGATATCCGTGTAATAATCGTGTTGCAGATATTGTCGGTTTACCTCCAGAATCTTTTCATCGGAGCAGAAGATATAAGCGATTTCACCGAGTCTTTTTCCATAAGAGGCAGCTACATTCTTTATCCATTCTGTTGTTTCCCGTTTTTTGATATCAGGCATCTTGACGCCTTCGGTTTGATAAGTTACAGCCATAATTGAGTCTATGATTTAAAAGAAAAATAAATAACTGATTAAGATGGCGGCTATAATACCGGAGAAGTCTGCAATCAAGCCGCAGGTGACTGCATTCCGGGTTTTACTGATTCCGACGCTGCCGAAGTAAACGGCAAGGATATAGAAAGTGGTGTCCGAAGCTCCGCGTACTACGCAACTCATTCGGCCTACAAACGAATCCGGTCCCATCTCTTTCATCGTGTCAATCATCAGCCCATTGGCACCGCTACCGCTGAGAGACTTCATCAGCGCTGTCGGCAATGCTCCCACAAAACTGGTATCCACTCCGCACAGATCGACTACATAACCAATGCCTCCCACAAGGAAATCCATCGCTCCCGAAGTACGGAATACGGCAATGCCTACAAGGAAGGCAACCAGATATGGAATGATTCGTACGGCTGTCGTGAAGCCTTCTTTGGCACCTTCTACAAAAGAATCATATACGTTAATCTTCTTCCGGACGCCTGTCAGAATAAACAGAATGATCACCCCGAACAGAAGAATATTTGCTATCAGCGTAGAGTAAGTACCCATTTCCTCACGCGAAATATTCAGAAACAGATAAATCAATCCGGAGAAGAAAAGGCAGATAACGCCCATCAATATCAGGATAGGCTTATTGATCAGATTGATCTTCTGGGCGATACTGACGGCTATGACGCCGACCAGAGTCGAGATAAAAGTACTCAGCAGGACAGGGATAAACACATCCGTAGGTTGGGCAGCCCCCATTTGCGCACGGTATACCATGATACTGATCGGGATGATGATGAGGCCGGAGGTGTTGATTACTAGAAACATGATCATCGGATTGGAAGCCGTATCTTTCTTCGGGTTCAGTTCTTGCAGTTCTTTCATCGCTTTGAGTCCCAATGGGGTGGCAGCATTGTCGAGTCCGAGCATGTTGGCGGACATATTCATAAAGATGGAACCCAATACCGGATGCCCTTTGGGAATGTCCGGAAACAGGCGGCAGAGTACCGGACTCAGAAAGCGGGCGAGTGCATTGATCAGTCCGCTGTTCTCTCCGATTTTCATGATACCGAGCCAGAGGGCCAGTACTCCGGTCAGTCCCAGAGATATCTCGAAAGCGGTTTTCGAAGAGTCGAAAGTTGAGTTCATGATAGCTGTAAATATCTCCGTATCACCCAGAAAAATTACTTTTATCAGGGCGATAATGAAGGCGATAACGAAGAATGCTATCCAGATATAATTTAGAACCATAGTTGATTGCGTGTATATAGATGATGCAAAAGTAGTTATTACGTTTTAAATAAACTAATTGTTTTCGGGCAAAAGAGTAGAAGACCGAAACCGGTCTTGTGTACTTTTTCACTCTATTCTTCAATAGAATGATGCGTTATTTTAAAAAAAAGGGGTAAATACGGCACTTTTTAGGGATAATAGGCTTTTATGGTCATTAAATAACAGGGGTAAGCGGAAAGTAGCTAATTGTTATTGTGTTTATACACAGCCAAATGTAGGTTGCTATATTCTCAGAGTATTCTCACCGCAATGAGAAAAAATTCTCACCACAGTGAGAAAAAATACTCATGCCTATGAGAATATTTTCTCATCGAAGTGAGAAGATTTTCTCATCACGGTGAGAATACTTTGGGAATTGAATCTATCAGAAAGTTATGCTTATGATCAGGGGATGAAGTTACTTAAAGAAGGCTGAATGGCATCTTGTCATTGTATCAATTTTGAGATTTATTCTTCATTATTCCTCTTGGAAAAGAGAAATGGATAGTGGGCGGAGGTTTTTATTATTCTTTCTTATATCGAAAATGAATGGATTTCTCTATCTTTGTCTCCTACATTTCAAGAAGAAAATGGAACAAGAAGATTTTAACATACGCGAACATCAGCTGACTTCACGGGAGCGGGATTTTGAAAATGCGCTCCGTCCGTTAAGCTTTGAAGACTTTAGCGGGCAGGATAAGGTGGTGGAAAACCTTCGCATCTTTGTGAAGGCGGCACGTCTGCGTGGCGAAGCACTCGACCACGTTCTGCTGCACGGGCCTCCCGGATTGGGTAAAACAACGCTTTCCAATATTATAGCTAACGAATTGGGAGTAGGCTTTAAAGTAACTTCCGGTCCGGTGCTCGACAAACCGGGCGATCTGGCAGGAGTTTTGACCAGCCTCGAACCGAACGATGTGCTCTTTATCGATGAAATTCACCGTTTATCACCGGTGGTAGAGGAATATCTCTATTCGGCCATGGAAGATTACCGGATAGATATCATGATTGATAAGGGACCTTCGGCACGTAGCATTCAGATTGACCTGAATCCGTTTACGCTGGTCGGTGCAACTACCCGTAGCGGATTGCTGACGGCTCCACTTCGTGCCCGTTTTGGTATTAATCTGCATTTAGAGTACTATGACGATGATATTCTGAGTAATATCATCCGACGTTCAGCATCCATACTGGACGTGCCTTGTTCGGTGCGGGCGGCATCGGAGATTGCATCCCGAAGTCGTGGTACGCCCCGTATTGCCAATGCTTTGCTTCGTCGCGTACGTGATTTTGCACAGGTGAAAGGTTCTGGCTCTATCGATACGGAAATAGCTCAGTTTGCGCTGGAAGCGTTGAATATCGACAAGTATGGTTTGGATGAGATAGACAACAAGATACTTTGCACCATCATAGACAAGTTTAAAGGCGGTCCTGTCGGTCTGACAACCATTGCTACCGCTTTGGGCGAAGATGCGGGCACTATTGAGGAAGTGTATGAACCTTTCCTGATCAAGGAAGGTTTTATGAAACGGACTCCTCGTGGACGTGAAGTGACGGAGCTTGCCTATAAGCATTTGGGAAGGAGCCTCTATAGCAGTCAGAAAACCTTGTTTAATGACTGATAGTTTGATCTGACGGCTGTCGGTATGGAGAGTGTTGGCGACAATTAAAAGCAGGCTTTTTGAGGAATGTTTAAACAGATAACTGATTTTATTGAATGATTGGAGTATGAAGCAGTGGAGTATCTTACTTGTATTTCTCTCTTTGAGTCTGTCATTATCAGCTCAACAAGGTTATGAGAAGGACGTATTTGTCTCTTCCACAGGAGATTCTTTGCCTTACCGGATGATTCGTCCCGAGTCAATGAAGGCGGGGAAGAAATATCCGCTGGTCCTGTTCCTGCATGGAGCCGGTGAGCGTGGAAATGACAATGAAAGACAACTGACGCATGGCGGACAGATGTTTCTGAATCCTGTCAACAGAGAGAAATATCCGGCTTTCGTACTTGTTCCTCAATGTCCGGCAGGTAGCTACTGGGCTTATACGGAACGTCCGAAATCACTGTTTCCGGCAGATATGCCTGCAGGACAGGAGATGAGTTCTCTTACCCGGACTCTCAAACAATTGCTGGATACTTATCTGGCCATGCCCGAAGTCGATAAAAAACGGATATATATTGTCGGATTGTCGATGGGAGCGATGGGGACGTATGATTTGGTGGTCCGTTATCCGGAGATTTTTGCGGCTGCCGTTCCCATTTGCGGATCGGTGAATCCGGACCGTTTGCCGGTTGCCAAAGAAGTGAAGTTCCGTATATTTCATGGGGATGCCGATGATGTGGTAACAGTTGAAGGGTCGCGTGAAGCGTACAAAGCACTGAAAGCTGCTGGAGCAAAGGTGGAATATATCGAATTCCCCGGTTGCAATCATGGCAGCTGGAATCCTGCATTTAATTATCCGGGTTTCATGGAGTGGCTGTTCAAACAAAAGAAATAATATTATTCATTGATAATAAAGAGATCTAAATAAACATGGCAGAACTAAAGTCATTGGCAAAGGACACTGCGATTTATGGTGCCAGCAGTATTATTGGTAAGTTTCTGAACTATTTTCTGGTACCGATTTATACTTTTTCACTTCCTGCTGCTTCCGGAGGATATGGAGTGATCACCAAGATGTATGCTATTGTGGCGTTATTGCTCGTAGTGCTAACCTTCGGAATGGAAACCGGCTTTTTCCGTTTTGCCAATAAAGGAGATGACGACCCGAAGAAGGTATATTCTGTTTCGTTATTGATGGTAGGGAGCGTATCGCTCCTGTTTTTGCTGTTGTGTCTGGTCTTCCTCAATCCTATTGCAGGGCTGATGGGGTATAGTGAACATCCATGGTATCTGGGCATGATGCTGATTGTACTGGCTATGGATGCCATTCAGGCTATTCCGTTTGCTTATCTTCGTTATAAGAAACGTCCTATTAAGTTTGCCGGACTGAAACTCTTATTTATATTAGTCAGTATCTTGCTGAATATCCTTTATTTTGTTGTCATGAAAGGCGATGACGTAGGGGTAGCCTTTCTTATTAATCTGATCTGTTCTTTTGTTGTAATGCTCGGGCTGATACCTGAATTCCGTGAATTCCGCTATTGTCCCGACCGTTTGCTGATGAAGCGGATGTTATATTATTCATTCCCTATTTTGATATTAGGAGTGGCAGGCATTGTGAATCAGGTTGGAGACAAGATTATTTTTCCTTTTGTCTACCCCGATAAGGTGGAAGCGGATGTACAGTTGGGTATTTACAGTGCAGCTACTAAAATAGCCATGATAATGGCAATGATCACGCAGGCTTTCCGCTTCGCATACGAGCCTTTTGTCTTTGGCAAAAGTAAGGATAAGGATAATAAACGAATCTATGCGCAGGCAATGAAGTTCTTTATCATCTTTACGTTGCTGGCATTCCTGGCAGTCATGTTTTATCTGGACATTTTACGTTATATCATAGCAGAAGACTATTGGGAGGGACTCAAGGTAGTTCCCATCGTGATGATTGCAGAGATGTTTATGGGGATTTATTTTAATCTCTCGTTTTGGTATAAACTGACGGATGATACCAGATGGGGGGCATATTTCTCCATTATAGCCTGTCTGACTGTTGTTCTGATGAATATCTTCCTGATTCCTGTATATGGGTATGTAGCTTGCGCATGGGCGGGTTTTACCGGATATGCCATAGCTATGTTGCTTTCTTATTTTGTCGGTCAGAAGAAATATCCTATTGCTTATGATTTGCGTGGAATAGGTTGTTATGTAGGCTTAGCTATTATTCTGTATCTGATTGGTGAATGGATGCCGATTCATAATACAGTTTTGCTTCTTGCATTCCGCACAGTACTTCTGCTACTATTTATTGCTTATATTATCAAACGGGACCTGCCTTTGAGTCAGATTCCTGTTATTAACCGGATTATAAAAAAGAAATGACTATGAAGACAGATGAACGGAATAAGTTTGCGATCAAGTCGTTCCTGGGTGAATACCTGGACTTGAAAAAGGATAAAGACAATGAAATGGAAACCGTTGACTCTATCCGAAAAGGAGTAGAATTCAAAGGAGCCAATTTGTGGATTCTTATTTTTGCCATCTTTATGGCTTCACTGGGCTTGAATGTCAACTCTACGGCAGTGATTATCGGTGCCATGTTGATTTCACCGTTGATGGGTCCTATCATGGGTGTCGGACTTTCTGTCGGTTTGAATGATTTCGAGCTGATGAAACGTTCTTTGAAGAGCTTCCTCATCACGACTGCTTTCAGTGTGACGACGGCAACCATCTTTTTCCTTTTCACTCCTATTGCCGAAGCGCAATCGGAGCTGTTGGCGCGTACTTCGCCTACGATTTATGACGTATTCATCGCACTTTTCGGTGGTTTGGCGGGAGTTGTAGCCCTGTCTACCAAAGAGAAGGGAAATGTGATTCCGGGAGTTGCCATTGCTACGGCGTTGATGCCTCCGCTTTGTACGGCAGGTTACGGTCTGGCATCGGGCAATCTGGTCTATTTTCTGGGTGCTTTTTATCTTTACTTTATCAACTCTGTATTTATCAGTCTGGCTACCTTCATCGGTGTGCGGGTGATGCACTTCCAGCGTAAGGAATTTGTGGATAAGGCACGCGAGAAGATGGTGCGTAAATACATCATTCTGATTGTTGTGCTGACAATGTGTCCGGCTGTTTATCTGACGTTTGGCATCATTAAAAGTACTTTTTATGAGACGGCAGCCAATCGGTTTATCAATGAGCAGTTGAACTTTGAGAATACGCAGGTACTTGATAAGAAGATCAGTTATGAGCATAAAGACATCCGCGTGGTTCTGATCGGTCCCGAAGTTCCGGATGCTTCGATATCCATTGCCCGTAGCAAACTAAAAGAATACAAGCTGGAAGAAACAAAGCTGACTGTACTGCAAGGGATGAATAATGAAGCGGTAGATGTCTCTTCCATTCGTGCCATGGTAATGGAGGACTTTTATAAAAACAGCGAGCAACGCCTGCAGGAACAGCAGAAAAAGATTACCCGACTGGAAGAAAACCTCGCTCAATATAAAGAGTACGATACGATGGGACGTACTTTAGTGCCCGAATTGAAGGTGCTTTATCCTTCTATCACTTCGCTTTCTATCGCTCACTCGCTGGAAACACGGGTAGACTCGATGAAAACGGATACAGTGACACTGGCTGTTTTGAAATTTGGCAAACATCCGTCAGTTGCCGAGAAGGAGAAAATCAGCGCATGGCTGAAAGCACGGGTGGGAGCGAAGAAGTTGAGGCTCATTACCGAATAATGACCCTCGGATTGATCATAGAATATATAAATCTAAAAATAATAGCATGAAACTCAGACTAACCGCAGTGATTCTCCTCTCCCTTTGCCTGTCACAGGCATTTGCTGACGAGGGAATGTGGCTATTGGGGAACCTTCGCAAGAACAAACAGGCGGAACGGGTGATGAAGGAACTCGGTTTGCAGATGCCTGTAAATAAACTGTATAATCCGAAGAAGCCGGCTTTGGCAAATGCCGTTGTCAGTTTCGGTGGATTCTGTTCGGGAGTGGTGGTTTCCGAAGATGGTCTGGTATTTACCAATCATCACTGTGGTTTCAGCAGTATCCAGCAGCATTCTTCCGTAGAACATGATTATCTGAAGGATGGTTTTGTAGCCCGCAACCTTGGTGAAGAACTGCCGAATCCCGAATTATATGTCCGTTTCCTTCTTCGTACGGAGGATGTGACCAAGCGTGTGCTCTCGGCTGCCAAACATGCTCATACGGAAAGTGAACGTCGCGTAGTTGTCGACTCTGTCATGAATGTAATCGGCATGGAGGTATCAGAGAAGGACTCTACGCTGACGGGAATTGTCGATGCGTATTACGCCGGAAACGAGTTCTGGCTTTCTGTCTACCGTGATTTTAATGATGTCCGGTTGGTTTTTGCTCCTCCTTCTTCAGTCGGCAAGTTCGGGTGGGACACGGACAACTGGATGTGGCCTCGCCATACAGGTGACTTCAGCGTTTTCCGTATTTATGCCAACAAACAGAACGGACCGGCGGATTATTCGCCAGAAAACGTCCCTTATCATCCGGAATACGTAGCTCCTATTTCGTTGGATGGATACAAGGAAGGCTCTTTCTGTATGACTCTCGGCTATCCGGGCAGTACGGAGCGCTATCTCTCTTCGTATGGGATCGAAGAAATGATGAACGGCATTAATCAGGCTATGATCGATGTGCGCGGGGTAAAACAGGCTATCTGGAAGCGGGAAATGGATCGCCATCCGGATATCCGTATCAAGTATGCTTCTAAATACGATGAAAGTTCCAACTACTGGAAAAACAGCATAGGAATGAATAAAGCCATCCGGCACCTGAAAGTGCTGGAAAAGAAGCGCGCAGCAGAAGCAGCCCTCCGGGACTGGATTCAGTCTCATCCGGAAGAAAGGGAGAAACTGATTCGTCTGTTCTCTTCTCTGGAACTGAATTATAATAATCGTAGGGAAACAAACCGTGCCCTTGCTTATTTCGGGGAGTCGTTCATTAATGGTCCCGAATTGGTTCAATTGGCACTCGAAATACTGAATTTCGATTTTGAGGCCGAAGAGAAGTTGGTCGTTACCCGCATGAAAAAGTTACTGGAGAAATACGATAACCTGAATCTGTCTATTGATAAGGAAGTATTTGCGGCCATGCTCAAAGAATACCGGTCCAAAGTGGATAAGAAATACCTTCCGGCGATGTATCTGCAAATAGACACCTTGTATAACGGAAATGTCCAGACTTATGTAGACTCTTTGTATGCTACCTCTCAAATCACTTCTCCGAAGGGTCTGAAGCGCTTCCTTGAACGTGACACGACCTATAATCTCATCGAGGACCCTGCCATTTCTTTAAGCCTCGACCTGATAGTGAAATACTATGAGATGAATCAGAGCGTCTCGGAGGCTTCCGAACAAATAGAGCAGGATGAACGCCTGTTCAATGCCGCTATGCGTCGTATGTATGCCGACCGTAACTTCTATCCTGATGCTAATTCCACCATGCGCCTTAGTTTTGGTACAGTCTGCGGATATTCTCCTTTTGACGGGGCTACCTTCAGTTATTATACGACAGTAAAAGGCATTTTCGAGAAAGTAAAGGAACACGCAGGCGATATTGACTTTGCTGTTCAACCGGATCTTCTGGCTTTACTCTCTTCCGGTGATTTCGGCAGATATGCCGATGAAAAGGGAGATATGAACGTTTGTTTTATCTCGAATAATGATATTACGGGAGGAAACTCCGGCAGTGCCATGTTCAATGCGAAAGGGGAATTGCTTGGTCTTGCTTTTGACGGTAATTGGGAAGCGATGAGCAGTGATATCGTATTTGAACCGGACTTGCAGCGTTGTATCGGAGTAGACGTCCGCTATATGCTTTTCATTATGGAAAAGTATGGAAAGGCTGCCAATCTTATTGAAGAACTGAAATTAACCCGCTGAAACGGAAAACAATCTTATAAGAAGGCTGCTCTTATCGTTTCAGTATAATTACCATTACAGCAACGATAATCAGTGCAATGCCTACGCCAATACTTGTGGTGAATGCTTCTCCAAAGAGGAAGATGCCTACACATACGGCAGTTACCGGCTCCATAGCTCCCAATACAGAGGTGAGTGTGGAGCCGATGCTTTTTACTGCTCTGACCAGTGCAAGATTAGAAACGACGGTCGGGATCAATGCCAGCAAGATTAGATTTCCGGCAGTATGCCATTCGCTGATAGGCTGAAGATGGCTGATACTGCTGGTTCCGATAAAGAGAAAGATTCCTCCGAAAAGAAAGACATAGAAAGTGAGCAGTAATCCTTTCATCCGGCCGATCTTTAACTGGCTCATTGTGACAAGGTACAGTGCATATCCCAATGCTGATAAAAGAACGATGAAAAGGCCGAAAAATGATAAACTTCCTGTCTCTGTATTTCCACCGGATAAGAAGTAGACACCTATCACGGCAGAGGCGATGGCGGCTATCCGCCAACCGGATTTCTTTTCTTTGAAGAATAGCATCATGATCAGGGTAGTCAGTACCGGATACATGAAGTGAATGGTGGTGGCTACGCCGCTTGCCATAAACTTATATCCCCAGAACAGAAAGACGGCAGACATCAGATAAAGTATCGCAAGCAGGAGCAGGGAAGGAATGTCCCGTCTGCTGATTCGAAAGGATTGCCCGTTGATCAGCAGAATCCCGCCTAATGCCATACATGCAAACAGGAAGCGATAGAAGAGTATCGATTCGAATTGCATGCCCGCCTGCATGGCAGGAATGGTGAATAGGGGGATAAGCCCAAAAGAGGCCGACGAAAGCAGACCGTACAGGAAACCGTTGACTTTATTCATAGTTAAGTATATATTCGGAGTGCAAAGATACTCATAATAGATAAGATGATATTATGTTTGAATTATAAAATAGAGATTACGTCCGAAACGTATGAAGCTGTCTCTGTTTTCTTGTTGAGTATATCGAATTTTTCGCTAAAACATGTGTTTAGGGTTGAAATAAACAGATATTGCTAAATTATGAACAGATATTTTCTCTGGTAGTGTTTCTTTTTTCTGACCTTTGGTGTGTCCAGAGTACAAACCTGTAAATATTTGAATTGACAACAAAACTATGATACATATGAAAAACAGATTAGTTGGCTTATTAGTGTTCGCGTTGGTTGCTTTTAACTTATATGCGCAGTCTGATCAAAGTAAAAAGGGCCTTCTTACTTTTACCGGTACGCGTATTATTTCCTTTGATCCAATGCGGGAAATGCCTAAGATGGCTTGGTATAGTGAAAATCAAGATATTCGGGTAGATGGAGAAGTGCTCTTTAATAATCAGTCGTCATTGTTGATTCCGTCTGTACGGGGAAAGAAAACAGAAGCTTATTTCGGCATGAATAACCGCGATATTACAGGTAAGACGATTGTGTTTAAGGGCAAATACAAATATCAGCAGGCAAATAATGCCAAAGTGAGTTTCGCAATTAAACTGGACACTCACCTTCAAAGAATAGACGAGAAGGCTATTGATTTTGAATGTAACGGCAGTCAGGACTGGAAAGACTTTTATGTGGAAATGCCGTTTACACGTTCCAAGAAATTTTTCTTTCGAATACTCTGTGACGGGGAGGCCAGGCTTTGGGTGAACGACTGCCAGGTGCTGATAGATGGACAGTCACTTGATTTAATTAAGAATCCGGATGTTGAAGTAGACAAGGATCTGGAGTTCGCAGGAAATTCAGGAATATCGCTTGGAGACGTTGACGGGCAAACATTGGAAAATTTGGTGGTTTTGGGCAAGGTTTGGGGATTCCTTAAGTATTTTCATCCGCAGGTTGTGGTTGGAAAGTATAACTGGGATTTTGAATTGTTCAGAGTGATGCCCGGGATAGCAGCTGCGAAGAGCAAAAAGGAAAGGAATTCACTGTTAAATGAATGGATAGATAAGTACGGTAAAATCACGGAAACCGAGGAGTATGTAATCGGAGATTCGGCCCAATATCATCGTTTTGCACAGCTTGGCTGGCTGGAAGATCCGAATGTCTTCGATAAGAAACTGTCTGAAAAACTAGTGAGAATCAAGAATGCCAAACGTAATAGTGTATTGAACTACTATCTTCCGATATTAACCGGAAAGGAGGAGGTGGAATTTGCCAGAGACAAACCTTATCCTTCAATCGACTGGGAAGATCAGGGATATCGTATTCTTACGGTTTATAGATTGTGGAATGCCATCGAACATGGATATCCTTACGCCAACCTTACAGACCATAGATGGAGTACTCTGCTGGCGCAATATCTGCCTGAATTTATCAATGCCTCTTCGGAAAAAGATTTGGACCATTCTATACGAAAACTGGCTGCTGAAATCAATGATTCACATGGAGGGCTTGAATTTCCGAATCATGCTCCCCGATTGTATGGTCTTCCATTGGGACTGACTCAGACAACGGACGGTAAGCTTGTAGTAGAATCGACTGCATTAAAACAGATTGAGCGGGGATCGGTCATACTGGCTGTAAATGATAAACCGATTTCGGAAATAATCGACAATTACCGTTCTATATTGCCTTCTTCAAATGAGCATGGTTTACTGAGGAATGTCTCATTCAGACTATTTGTTACATCGGAGAATGAAATGAAAGTCACAGTGGAGAATCAAGGGCAGTCCCATGAATATACGATACCCATGCAGTCTTTTGAAAGAGCATCTTTTAAAGGCCGAAAGAGCCCGTCAGATTACGGACTGGATGCCAGAAAGATTCTTTATGTAGATGCAGGTATAATAGGGCTTCCGGAACTGGATCAGATGATGAAAACAAATTTGAACGCCAAAGGAATGATATTGGATATGCGTAAGTATCCGAGATGGGACATTATGGAAGTACTTGGAAAATACCTTTATCCTCAACCAACTACATTTATGTGGTATTCCATTAATTCGAAGAAATTTCCGGGTAACTTTGGTCTTGATATAATTGGGAAAATTGGTTTTAAAGAAAATCCTGATTATTTCAAAGGTAAGATTGCTATTCTTGTAAATGAGATGACTCAGAGTTTTGGAGAACTAATGTCTGTCGCTTATAGAGTGGCACCAAAAAGTGCGGTTATCGGTACGCAAACTGCCGGTGCGAACGGTCATGTCGGATATTTATATTTGCCTCGGGGAATCAAATTCACCTATACAATGGCGGGAGCATTCTATCCTGAATGGAAATTGAATCAACGGGATGGAGTGACTATTGATATTCCGGTGGAACAGACTGTAGAAGATATAGCTGCAGGAGAAGATATGTGGATTAGAAAAGCGATTGAATATATTGAGAGTAAACGGTAAGGTTTCACCTTGATTAAAGGGATATTCAGCCCGTCAATATAATTCGATTTGAATATATTGACGGGCTGAATTATACTATTAGCAAGCTGAACTTATTTCTTTATCGGTCTGCTTGGAATCTTTTCAAAGATAGATCTAATCCGTTCCATATCAAATTTAGGCTGTCGGTCGTAAGTGTAGATACCGTTTTTCTCTTGTTCGATATCTGAAAACTGTGTATAGCAGAATCCGCTGATGATTCCGGAGGATTGAATCGCATTGATGAGTTTTTCGATGCGTTCGAAGAGGGCATCTTCGTTGGTAAATGTTCCTCCATGTCCCCATGTGTCTTCCTTGGTTCTGGATGTCTCCCATACAATACCGCCGAATTCACCGATGATAAAAGGTTGGTTGGCATAAGCTGCATGGTTCTTGTCCGGCTTTAAGCTTAGTGCGAAACGTGTTGCATCCGCTTCGTAAGTACTGATGCTCCAGATATCTGTCAGGAAATGGAATCCACTGCCGGTAAGGTCGTTGAACGGGCGACTGGGATCGATTGCTTTTGTCAGTTTTTGCAGGTCAAATACCAAGCGTGCAAATGTACCGGACGAAACATTGCTCAATGGTACGGTAAGAGGTGCCCATGTGATGATAGAAGGGTGATTACGGTCTCGTTCGAGTATCTCTATCCATTCACTGAGAAGATTTCTTGATGCGACCTCGTCATCGGGATTCATTCCCCAGTTAGGAGACTCTCCCCAAGTGATAAATCCCAGCTTATCTGCCCAGTAATGGAATCGTTCTTCGAAAAACTTTTGATGAAGCCGTGCCCCGTTGAAGCCGGCTTTCTTACTTAGTAAAATATCATTTTTAAGGGCTTCATCGGTAGGTGCAGTCCATATTCCATCAGGATAATACCCCTGATTCATAACCAGGCGCTGGAAATAAGGCTCGTTATTCAGGTAAAATTTGCCATTGGCTGTATGCACTTTGCGCATACCTACATATGATTTTACCTCATCGATGGTCTGCCCTTTGGCATCTTTGACGCAGTAACTGATATCGTAAAGGTGGGGAGTTTCGGGGCTCCAGAGCTTGATATTCTTTATCGGTAAGATCAGGTTACTGCCATTAGCACATTTTGATGTCACTTGAGCGACTTTTTTCTGGCTGTCATAGATCGTAACTTCCAGTGTCTGGTCATTGGATATCTGATAGAATTCCGGAGTAATGATCAATTGATTATTGTCAATATCCGGATAGGTATTTGCCGATTTCAGTCCACAGGGAGAGAGCGCTTCCATCCACACCGTTTGCCAGATACCTGTGACACGGGTATAAAAACAGGCAAAGGAGTTCTTCTCCGGAGACTGTTTGCCGCATGCCTGACGACCCGATTTTGCATCATCGGACACGGATACTACCAGATTGTGGCTATTCCCGGGTTTGGCTATGCGGCTGATATCTATTACAAAAGGAGAGCTTCCGCCGTTATGAAAACCGACGAGGTGTCCGTCTATATAAATCTCTGCTAAATAGTCAACAGCACCGAAATGGAGTAAAATCTTCTTGTTACTCCAGTCAGCGGGTATCGGCAGAGAACGTTGATACCACATTTTTTTTATAAAGTCCGTATGATTAACTCCGGATAGTTTGCTTTCCGGGCAGAAAGGAACCGTAATTGTTTTGCTAAGCTCCTTTGCCGTAGGTAAGTTACGCTTTTTCCCAGAATCATCAAGATCGAATTCATATGTCCACGTACCATTTAAATTAACCCAGGTAGTTCTTTCAAATTGTGGGCGGGGATATTCCGGCCGGGGAATATCATTGGTTGCGTTTGCTGCAAAAGAGAGTAGTAAACCAACTAGCATCAGATGTGCTTTTCTCATGTTTTGTAATTTTTGTTATTGTATAATTTAAGTGCCTTAGCTGATTGTAAAAATAGAGATTTAAAAGAAGAAAAGGTGTAAACGATTGTTCAAATTAGGAAATAATCTGATCATAGTGAAGGTAATCTGTTCATTATGGAGATAATCTGGTTATATTATAAGCCATGAAAGTAGGTATTTATCAATGGCTTATAGTTCGGAGTGTTTTACTACATTGTCTTTCTGCTGTTCTCTATATTGACGTGGTGGCATACCAAATCGCAGAGAGAATAGTTTATAAAATGTACCACGATTAGTGAATCCTGTTTTATCCATAATCTCTTCAATGGTGAGGTTCCTGGTTAGCAGTAAACGCTCAGCCATACTGAGGCGATATTCTTTGATAATATCAGCAGGTGACTTTTCCGTTATCGGTTTTAGTTTTCGATAGAATTGACGGGTACTGTAACCTAATTCGCTACTCAATAATTCAACGGACAGATCTGGATTGGTAATATTCTTGTCTATAGTTTCTATTACTTTGTTAAAGAAATCTTGATCTTCTTTATGTATGCAATTCCCATTTTCTATTTGGAAAGAGCTGAATACGGAACTATAATATTCCTTTAACTCAGATTTGCGTTGTATCAACCGATATACTATTTTTTCCAGATATTTCACATTGAAGGGCTTAGTGACATATGCCTCTGCTCCTGAATCAAGACCTTTTACCTGATCGTCTTCATGATGAAGGGCAGATAGTAAAATCAATGGTATATGACTCCATAGCTTATTTTGTTTAATGCGATGTGTGAAAGAGAGTCCGTCAATTTCAGGCATCATCACGTCTGAAATGATTAGGTCAGGCTGCTTTAATTCCAAGGTGGTTAATGCTTCTTTGGCATTATTAAAAGATAACACATTGTATTTATCAACAAATATCTCCGAGACAAACCAAAGCATAGAAGGATCATCGTCAATAATCATGATTGTTTGTCTGGAAGCGTCGAAATTTGTGGCTGTCTTTTCTAATTCGATGGGTTCAGTATTGGTTTTTAACTGTGTTGTTTTATATACTTCTTGGGAGGATTCCTGTTCAGTCAGTGGCATTTCCGGTAAGATAACAGTGAATGTTGTAATTTCACCAGGGATGCTGTCAACGTTAATCTGCCCGTTCAGTTGAGTAATCATGCTTTTACATATGGCTAACCCCAGTCCGTTTCGTGAGTTTTTTCCATTCAACTCAAAAGAATCCAGTATTTTATAACGGTCAAATATCTTATTTAAGTTCTCTTTGGCTATCCCTTTCCCGGAGTTGGATATCCGAAGGGTTAGAAGTTGATTTTCTATCTTCAGATCAACAGTAATGCTGCCTTTATCCGGCGTGTATTTAAATGCATTGGATAACAAATTGTTAGCTATCTTATTGAAACAACTGATATCTGTATTCCACTGAATATCCGGTTCGATATTTAGTTGGTAGTTTAGTTCTCTGTTCTCGATCAGTTCATTGAATGATTCTGCTATGCCTCTAAGTTTGTCCGACACAGGCAAACTTTGGATATATAGAACCTTATTGCCGGTCTCTAGTCTGCGAAATTCAAGTAATTCCAAAATAAGGCTGTTTAACCTTTCTGTATTTTGCTGTATGATTAGTCCGTATTTACGAATGTATGGATCAGTATGCGGATAAGCTAGTATTTTTTCACATGGACCATAAATTAATGTCAGAGGTGTGCAGAACTCATGTGTGATGTTGGTAAAGAAACGTAGCTTGGATTCGTAGATTTCTTCTTTTTTTTCCCGGTTCATTTTTTCGATCATGCGATATTGTTTGCGGCGGTACTTTCTGATAAAATGATAAACCGTTGAGGCACAGAAAGAGGCGAATAAGATAAAATAGATGGTATATGCCCAATAACTTAAATACCAGGGAGGAATAATACGGATGATGAGTTCCTGGATATGGCTTTCTTTCCCGTTTATATTATTCCTGTATTTTACCAGTAAGGTGTATTGACCGGGAGCAAGGTTTGAAAAGATAGCACTGGAAGACGTTTCACTATCTATCCAATGCTCACTGATTTTATCAAGCTTATAAGAATAAGAGAAATTATTACCGTTGATATAGTCAAGTGCCATAAAGTTAATACAGAAGAAGTTTTGGTTGTAATCCAGTTGCAGGATCGTTTGTTCGTTTTTAACCTGGAGAAAATTATTGATGTTATGTTCTTTACCGAAAATAGATAATCCTTTTAAATGAATTTGAGGCATATAATCTTCTGTAAGATAGTTATTGGATCGGATGGTAACGAATCCGTTGGTTCCGCCAAAAAATAATGTTTCTGTTCGTTTATCTTTATAAAAAGCGCCATCACTGAATTCGGTAATTGACAGCCCGTTTTCTCTGTTATATGTTTGTCCTGTATTGGTTTCAGGGTTGAATCTTACCAGTCCCTGGTTAGTGCTTATCCAGAGATTATCTTGCAAGTCCTCCAGGATACCGTGTACGGTGTTGTTTGAAATTAAACTGGCTCTGTTGTGGTAATGTGTGTCATTAGGAGTAAAGTGGAGTAGTCCTGAGCTGGTTCCCAACCAATATCCTTTCGCATTTTTATGAATAACGAAAATGTCATTGGCTGTCTGGCTGTTCACAATATCATCAAATTTGTGGGAAGTTAACTTTCCTGTCTTTGCATTCAGATGATAAGCTCCATAGCCACGATTGCCGAACCATAGAATAGAATCATTTTCTTGAAAAGAGGTAAAGAAATAGTTGGATGCCATGCGTCCTTCATCCAGAACAATTCTGTCTGCAGACTTTATAATGGGAGAAACGGCAGGGTCTTTTAAGATAACTTTTACGATGCCTTCACCAACAGTCGCAATCCATAAGGTTGTATCATTCAATTCATTTATGGAATGCACATACTTTACTTTTTTCCCGTCAGCTGTCACTGGCAGTTCTTTTAGTCGTTTCTCTTTGTATGAGTAGTAGTTAATTCCATTTTCTGTGCCTATCCATAACTTATTCAGAGAACCGGGTGCAAAGCAATAGACAGTATTATCTGTCAATGTACTATTGCCAGCTGTCATATATTCAAAAGAAGTTGGCGCACTGATTTCAGGCGAGTAATCTTTAATACGTAGTATTCCTCCTCCCTTTGTCCCGATCCATAGTGTATGCTCTTCGTCGTAATAAAGTGTGCGCACGGGATTGTTTATTTGATATACCGGAGTGTCTAACAAAGTGTTTGTTATAGAGAACGTATCATTATAGTACATATACACACCTTGACCATCTGTTCCTATCCAGACAATATCCTGGAACTTGTCTTTCATTAAACAAAAGATGCCCGAATGAATTTCAGTGGATTGTATTTGATACTTAATTTTCTGATCGGCCATATATTTTAAAATGATTAGTCCGCTACTTTTAAAGCCGATATAGTAATCATCTTGTTGCTTGATAATAGAAGAAACTTCTCCATGAACTTCGATCTCTGTCTTAAGATCTGCTATGAAATATTGCTTCTGGTTGGTGAAATCATATTCATATAGTGAATAAGTTTCATCGATAAAGTAGACTAAATGTTCTTCAGAAAAAGCCCATAGTAGTTTCTCAGAATGTTTGAATAGGTTATTAGGAATTAAAGTTATATTATGATCTGTTTTTTTTACCTGATAACTGCGTGTGTCATTGTCGGATGTGAAAATCCATAATACATCATTTGCATCAATTGTGATGGACAGTATATGTTTGAATGCTATTTGAGGAATCTCTATTTTCTGAAATTTTTGTAGTTCTCGTTGATAATAATAAAGGCATCCATTGTCTTTTATGATGAAGATCTCATTGTCATCACTTTTTGCTATATGGTTGTTGTCTTTAAATTCGGTAAAACTTTGACATATTTGCTGCTTGGTATCCAATCGGTCGAGTCCATAATTTGTCTGTATCCAAAACACATTTTTTTCAGCCTCCATGATGTGATTAATCAGATTTCCTGATAATAACGTTTTCGGGGGATCGTTTGGACCATATATCTGTATATTGACTCCGTCAAACACATTCAGACCATCACATGAGCCAATCCATATTATGCCTTGTTGGTCTTGATAAAGAGATAGAATAGCACTGTTGGACAACCCATCTTTGTTGGAGAATTGTCGTAAGCTATATGCATGAAGCGTCGGTGGCAGACAGCATATAATGCCTATGAACAATAAAAATCTTGCGGAGTAGTGTGTTTGTTTATGCATGGTATAACAATAAGCTCCACAAATGTATATAAAAATCCTGTTATTTTGTTCTAAAATAGAACAAAAAAGAAGGAGATGGATAACTTTTTTGTTTTGCTCTATATCTAAAATACAAAAAACGTAGATGGTGCTTTTGTTTTATGCATACCATCTACGTTTATTATATACTTAATTTGAAACTTATTCTGCAGAAAGAATTTCCAGTTCTGCTATAGCGGCTAGTTTATCTCCTTTAATAGCAGACAAAGCCTGTAGTTTAACATAGCGTGCCTGACATGGTGTAAATTCAACAGTCTGTGTCTCTTTGGAGTTATTAAATGTACCGGAAGCAACTGCTTTTCCCCATTCTTTGCCATCACGGCTGACGTACAATTCATATTTGGCTATCCTTCCTTCGGCAGAGTCCTGGCGAGGGGTATATTTGATGCCCTTTACTTTCATCTCCTTGCCTAAAGCCATTTGAATTTCATGAGGATAAGGTGCCAAGTAGAATTGGTTGTGTACGGTGTGCCAATATGTATTTTTATCACCATCGGCAGCTAGCTTCATACTTCCATCTGCATCACTGTCTACATACACTACTGTTTGCTTTCCTCCGGATGTACCCGATAAGTTCTTAGTTATATTGACATTCAATTCAGCGGCTGAAGCCCAGTCTCTGCCGTGTATTTCAGATAGCGCTACCAATTTGAAATAACGTGCTGTGACCGGTTCCTTTAAAGTCACAATTTGTGCTGAAGATGAGTTTTCGAAGACACCTTTGGTTTTGTTTTCCCAACTCTTTCCGTCCTTGCTGAAATAAAGTTCATAGTCTTTAATTCGGCCGTTTTCGGAGTTACGCGGCTGATAGATAAACTTGTCTACTTCAAGCAAAGATGCCATATCTACTACTATTTCATGAGGATGCTTTGCTACAGGTTCTGCCCAGCGACTGTGCCAAATTGTAGTCGGGTCACCATCAATGGCATTGCGTGCTTCTTCTCCATTGTTTTCACTGCTTACAGATACTATCTTCCAGGCAGAACGGTCTACATAGATAGGAAGTTCAACAGATGTTTTCAAGCTTTTTTCGAGTTTTTCTGAAGTAGCATATGCCTGTACGTTACCGCCGGAAATAAATTCTATTGGTTCTGTATAAGTCTTGTATTCTGCTCCGTTCAAACTATAGAGAATAGTAGCTCCGGGTGTTTGAGTCTTTAGACTTAAATAACCGTTATTATCTCTTTCTATTAAAACAGGCATACATACAGGCATTTGTACACGAGCTTTCTCAACTAGTTCTTCTTGCAAATAAGCTCTTTCCAAAGGCATCATGATAAAGCTGAATACAGTCGGTTGAGAAAGAAGCTCATATTTCTGCATCGGGCCAGGACCGCAACTTGCATTTCCTAATGGGCGTTGTTTAGCATCCAGGCAGAGAATTGTTTCTTTTCTTGCAGGTACTTCGTATTTATGGAACATTTTTCTAAGATTGTTCGGGTCCACCATATCCTGTGCCTTTACATGTAGTGCTGATGCAGCCATCTTATCTCCTGCAACAAAGACAAATCCTATGCCATCGGGGTTGGTTACTGAAATCCAGCGTACATCCTCATGATTACCCATCTCCTGTGATCTGATGTAGTTTTCCCATTGGTTGGATACCAAATCATTGTATACTCCCACATAACTGGCGTCTTTGCGGTCTACATAATTCTCTGACGGTCCGCGTCCATACCAACGCATCCGTTCAAATCCTTCCGGCAACTCCATACGATAACCTACACGAGGAATGATTTCTCCATTAATGGCAGGAATGATCGTACTGTTTACCAAGATAGAGCCATCGGCAGCCACAGTATATTCAATTTCTGTCTGGAAATCGAACCCTATTTTACCTTTATAGGTGTTCTTTATTTGCAGGATTACCTTTCCATCTTCTTGGCGTACGGTCCAACGGCCAGCTTCTAAAGCCATATTATAAAGCCCTTTTCGTTGCCAGTCTCCATCTACCTGTTTGTCATTGTCGGTAGGAGCACGGAAAACATTCAGTTCTAATCCCTTGTTTATTAAAGAAACTTCGTCCAGTATATAAGCCGAGATGGTTCCTTCCTGCTTGGAGAAGGCTGCTTCAAACCGGTCACCTTTTACAAGATAAGCCTGGTCTGTTTCTACTAGTTTGATATCTCCTTTCCCTGGTTTGAAAATAGGCTTTTCACTATCTGAGAGTTTGAATTGTTCGGATGCTACCTCATATCCGGCTTTTTCCCATTCCGTATCTTTCTTTAATCTGAAACTGAATTTGATGAAATATTCAGCTCCGGGGATTCTCTTTATTTGTGCATCAGCAATGGTGATAACCTTGCTTTCCTGTGCATTCATTGTCAGATCGTCCAGGTTGCCGGATGCGATGACTTTGCCGTCTTCCTCTATTTCATATCTTCCATATAAGTCTTCCAGATTCGTATGGAATCTTTTGTTCTTTACTTTGTATTTTCCGTCGCCCAGGTTTTCGATACCTACAGGCTGGTGTATCTTTTTCACCTCGAGAGCTTTGGCAGCGAAGGTACGGTCGGAGAAAATGACTCCATTCGTGCAAAAGTTGCCATCGTTCGGTTTGTCTCCGAAGTCGCCTCCTACAGCCATGTAGTAACCGGTACCGTCAGGTGTCGGCATTTTGATACTTTGATCCACCCAGTCCCAGATGAAACCACCGATAAGTGCCGGATAGTGTTCATACGTTTCCCAGTATTCTTTAAAGTTACCTATTGAATTTCCCATGGCATGGGCATATTCACATACCACATGTGGTTTTACTGTTTCGCCTTTCTGTGATTTTTCTAAACGTTCCTTACCTACACTTTCCAGCCATTGTACGTTGGGATACATACAGCTGGTGACGTCACAATAAGAACTGTTTCCTTCGTAGTGGGTAGGACGTGTGGTATCCAGCTTCTTGATAGCTCTCTCGGCACTCAGGAAGTTATCTCCTCCGCCCGATTCATTTCCCATTGACCACATTACGATGGAAGCGTGATTTCTGTATCGTCTCACCATATTTTCATTACGGATGGTGAAAGCATCCTTCCATGAAGGTTCGCCGGATAAAGCCATGAGTCCGTGGCATTCTACATTGGCTTCAGAAAGCACATAGATACCATATCTGTCGCACAGGTCATAGAAATAAGGATTGTTGGGATAGTGAGAAGTACGTACAGCGTTTACATTCAGCGATTTCATCAACTGTACATCCTTCTCCATTTCTTCTTTAGACACAGTACGTCCATTTTCAGGGCTGTGGTCATGCCTGTCGACTCCTTTAAATAAAGTCGATTTACCATTGATCAGCATCTGTCCGTCTTTAGCTAGTTCTATTTTACGAAAGCCGACTTTTACATTACGGATATCTGTCGTTTTTCCTTTTTGTTTCAGAAGTACAGTCAGATTGTAAAGATTCGGTGTCTCTGCAGTCCATTTCAGAGGATTCATTACTTCAAACTGAAGGTTATTTACTCCCATTTTGGCGCGTGCGGATTGTGTAGCAATCTCTTTGCCCTCCAAATCGGTCAGTTTAACTAAGATTTCGTCATTACTTTTCTTTCCTGTTACCTCAATGTCTAAAGAGACTGTTGCATTTTTATAATCCTGATCTAAATCAGTGCGGAAAAAGAAATCCCTGATTTGTGTTTTGGGAGCCGACCACAGGAAGGCATCCCGGAATATACCGCTGAAACGCCAGAAATCCTGACATTCCAGATAACTTCCATCCGTGAATCGATAAACTTCTACAGCCAGCACATTTTTTCCCGGTTTCAGATAAGGAGTCAGGTTGAACTCTGCAGGCAGGTAGCTGTCTTCTGAGTATCCGACTTTCTTTCCATTTACCCAGATATAAAATCCGGCTTCCACACCGTTGAAACGGATAAATACATCACGTCCTTTCCATGAATCCGGTAAAGTGAAATCTCTGCGATAACTTCCTACAGGATTGGGCATCGTAGCGAATGTATAGTCAGAAGGACGAGGTTGGATGACATTAGGCCATTGCACCTTGTTCCATGGACAAAAAGGATAAATGGTATTGCAATATAATGGTTTATCCCAGTTCTTATTGTGACGTACAGCTTCTATTTGCCAGGTGGCGGGCACTTTTATATTATCCCATTGAGTTACGTCGTAGTTCGGTAAGTAGAAATCCTGCGGACGGTCTTTAGGATCGGCAACCCAATGGAACTTCCATATTCCATTTAGTGTTTTGTAGTAAGGTGACTCTTCGATAGCCAGCTTCGTAGCTTGTTGTTCGTCAGCGAAAGGAATGGCAATCTGACATGCCTTTTCCCTGTTTACTTCCGAAACATACTCGTTGTTCCATTCTGGTTTCTCTGCTGTTTGTGCGATGGCAGAGAGGGATGTGAACAGAAGTGCAGTCATTGCACCGGGAATTAATAATCTTTTCATGAATCGTATTAGTTAGTAAATTATTCTATTACAGCGGCAAATCCACCATTGCGTGCCAGGCGGACAGTTACTTTATCTCCTTTTTTAAAGTCGCGTTCTTTTTTACGGTAGTCCATCGCTTGTCGGTTTGCATTGACGCCATCTTCAAAAGAAGTCATTCGATAATTCTTGCCGTCTTTCAGGAAATCAAGGTTTAGCTCGAATTCTCTTTGTTGCTTTTGGTTGTTGGTCATACCTCCGATATACCATTTGTCTCCTTTGCGTTTGGCAACAATGACATATTCTCCTACTTTGGCTTTCAGGGCAATAGTCTCATCCCAGGTTTGCGGAACCTGAGTCATAAACTTAGTACATTCGTCATTGCGGTAGTAGAGGGTCGGGTTATCTGCCATCATCTGGATTCCGCTTTCGAAGATGACAAATAATGCCATCTGGTAAGCTCGTGTACCGATGCTGGCAGAATTGGGGCGTTCAGAGCGATAAATTTCCGGTTGCATACTTAGCATGGCTCCCGGAGTGTAGTCCATAGGACCTACTGCATTTCTCATAAAAGGAAGGTATACACTATTGTCCGGTCTGCATCCTCCCATTTGTTCCATCCCTCTCACTCCTTCGTATGATAGTACATTCGGGTATTTATACTCCAGTCCGGCAGGCTTGAATGAGCCGTGGAAGTCGACGAACAGATGATGTTTGGCAGCTTCTTTGGCCACTCTTTCATAATAATCCACCATCCACTGGTCGCTTCTGTCCATAAAGTCAATTTTCACCCCTTTCACACCCCATTTCTCAAAGGTCTCGAATAAGCCGAAGTTTTTCTCTACCGTCAGCCAGGTCAGCCACAATACAATACCTACATTCTTTTCCTTGCCATAGCGGATAAGCTCGTGCACATCTACTTCCGGGTTAGGAGTATAAGGATCACGGGTCGATTTGGCCCAGCCTTCGTCCATTATAATATAAGAGATGCCATATCTGGATGCAAAGTCGATAAAGTATTTATAAGTATTCAGGTTGCAACCTGCTACGAAGTCGACATCCGGTCCGTAAGGAGTAGCGCCATTCCACCATTCCCAGCTTGCCAGTCCGGGTTTAATCCAGGAGGTGTCTTCCAGTTTGTTTTTCTCAGCAAGCTTGTAAGTCATTGTGTTTTCTACTATTTCTCCATCTTCTTTGCTGATGACGAAGTAACGCCACGGAAAACTGCGTTTACCATTTGTTTTAGCTATATAATTTGCTTCTTTGAGTATCTTGAGACTGCGGTCGCCGTCATCACCGAATTCAAGGGGAACCTTGGGGAATACGGAGAACATACCATTATTCCCATTGCTTTTAAGGAAAAGTGCCGGATAATCGGCTAAGTCAGATTCGCTGATCAGAATCTTATAGTCTTTATGAGTATCAATCAATATAGGAAGTAAAGCCATTTTATCGGATGATTTCCAGTCTTTACTTTCTATATGTTTGTATTCTTCTTCATAGGCAGTTTTAAATCCTCCCGGATGTTGTACATGGAGCAGATAGTTTTCCGGGAAATTAACTTGGAATGTCTCATTGTTGACTTCAATCATTCCTTTTTTATTGGTGATGAAGCGATAGGCGATTCCGTCATTGAATGCACGAAATTCTACTGAGTAATCTCCTTTGAACTTCATCAACAACTGGTTGTATTTATTGGCAACAGTAGAATACTTCAGAGGAATGACCGGCTTTAAAGATTCATCAACACTTTTCTTGTTGACTCCTGCCAACTTAGGAGCATTTCCGAGCTCTTGGTTGCTTAATTCCATTTGGAGGTTGCATTGTTTCAATAATGTATCTTGCTGGTAAGTTACATCATAATAGATTTTGTCTGAGAGACTTATGGATACCTGGATATTGCCATCCGGCGATTGTAGCTTGTATGCCTTTTGTCCATAAGTATGTAAAGACGTATAAAGACAGAGCAGCAAAAATAAATGTTTTTTCATGATATGTGTTTTAGGGATTTCTTTCGATTACAAAAGTAACGCCTTTTAATGATTATTTATGATGAATTTGTGACATTATTATACATTCACTTTAAATACCATATATTTATACTAGGTGTAGGGCATGGCTTTGTCACTGCCGGTGTACGTAATTAGGACATATCTGTCTGTTTTAAGGACGCTTCTGTCTATCTATACTATATTGTCTCGTATTCGTATTATCGTATGTTTATAAGGGCGTAACTTTGTGTACATCTTAAAACATTAAACATGAAAAATATGATTATTGGGTACAACAAGATTAAATGCCTGCTTATCGCAGGAGTAACCTTCTTATTATTGATTTCTCCGAATATGTCTCTACAGGCACAGTCTGTTTCGGAAAAGAAAGCAAAAGCATATATGGTAGCTGATGCGCATTTGGATACTCAATGGAACTGGGATGTCCAGACGACCATCAAAGAGTATGTATGGAATACACTCAGCCAAAACCTTTTATTGCTGAAACGTTATCCTGATTATATCTTTAATTTTGAAGGTGGAGTCAAATACGCATGGATGAAAGAATTTTATCCGGCAGAGTTTGCCCAACTGAAAGAATACGTCAAGGAAGGACGTTGGCACATATCCGGCAGTAGCTGGGATGTCAATGATGTGCTGGTTCCTTCACCGGAATCGACCATCCGGAATATCCTGTTGGGTCAGGAATATTACCGGAGAGAGTTTCAGACGGAGAGTACGGATATTTTTCTTCCTGACTGTTTTGGGTTTGGCTGGACATTGCCTACTATTGCTTCTCATTGCGGACTTATCGGATTTTCATCACAAAAACTGGATTGGCGTGTACATCCTTTCTATAATGGTAGCAAGCATCCTTTTACCATTGGTCTATGGAAAGGTATAGATGGCTCCTCTATCATGCTGTCTCATGGATATGGATATGGGGAAAGATGGAATGACGTAGATTTGTCAGAGAATAAAGACCTCTTTGATTTAACAAAGCGTACTCCTTTAAATACAGTCTATCGTTATTATGGTACCGGAGACGTGGGTGGTTCACCGACTATCGGTTCTGTTCGTTCCGTAGAAAAGGGTATTCGTGGAAACGGACCGTTGCAGATAATCAGTGCTACCAGTGACCAGCTCTTTAAAGACTATTTACCTTATGAGAACCATTCGGAATTACCCGTATTCGACGGAGAACTTTTAATGGATGTACATGGAACTGGGTGTTATACCTCACAAGCCGCTATGAAGTTGTACAATCGCCAGAATGAACTGCTGGGTGATGCTGCAGAAAGGGCTGCTGTAGGAGCAGAATGGTTGAACCGGAAGTCTTATCCCAGTACGACTCTCTCTGATGCCTGGAAACGTTTCATCCTGCATCAGTTCCATGATGACCTCACAGGAACAAGCATTCCCCGTGCTTATGAGTTTTCATGGAATGATGAACTGATTTCCCTCAACCAGTTCTCTCACATTCTGGCTTCTTCGGTCCACGGCATTGCCAGCGAGCTGGATACACGAGTGAAAGGGATTCCCGTAATACTGTATAATGCATTAGGATTTCAGGTAAATCATACTGTAGAAGTAGAAGTTGATATGCCCGGATCTCCTGGAGGAATTTCAGTTTTTGATGCAAAAGGAACAAAGGTACCTTCCCAGTTACTCTCTTACAACGATGGCAAAGCTAGAATATTAGTTGACGCTACAGTTCCGGCTGTCGGATATGCAGTGTATGATGTGCGTATTTCCGGTAATAAAGAGGCAGCATCACTTTCTATTCTTCAGCATAACGGAACCTATCAGATAGAAAACTCTGTCTACCGGATGAGTCTGGATTCCAACGGAGACATCACCTCCCTGATAGACAAAAGAAATAATAAAGAAATCGTAAAACAGGGAAAAGCCATTCGCCTTGCTCTCTTTACTGAAAATAAGTCGTATAACTGGCCGGCCTGGGAGATTCTGAAAGAGACGATTGATAAAGATCCTATTTCTATCGGCGGCTCATCGGTAAAAGTAACATTGACAGAGAATGGAAAACTCCGCAAGACATTATGTATAAGAAAACAACATGGAAAATCAGTATTCTGCCAATATATCCATCTCTATGAAGGAAGCCAGGCACACCGCATCGACTTTCGGAATGAGATAGACTGGGAGAGCACTAATGCACTTCTGAAAGCAGAATTTCCTTTGAATGTAGATAATGAGAAAGCTACATACGATCTTGGCATCGGTAGCGTGATGCGTGGCAATAATACACAGACTGCCTATGAAGTATATGCACAATATTGGGCAGATCTGACTGACAACGATCATAGTTACGGAGTCTCTATCCTGAATGACAGTAAATATGGCTGGGATAAACCCAACGACCACACACTCCGGTTGACTCTGCTCCACACTCCGGAGACAGCAGGAAACTATCCATACCAAAACCGTCAGGACTTCGGTTTCCATAGCTTCACTTATAGTTTGATAGGACATGCTGGCAAGCTGGATAAAACGGAGACAGTTCAGCAGGCAGAGCAATTGAACCAGTCATTGAAGGCTTTCCAAACGCAGAAACACAAAGGAACGTTAGGCAAAGATTTTTCCTTTATGACATCTAGCAATCCGAATGTATTAATTAAAGCTCTGAAAAAGGCTGAAAGTTCGGACGAATATGTAGTACGTGTTTATGAAACCGGAGGTGAGAAGGAACAACAGGCATTGTTAACCTTTGCAGGAGAAATCACCGGTGCTTGTGAGGCTGATGGAACAGAAAAGAAAATAGGGGAGACACCTTATACGGGAAAACAACTGAAAGTGACTCTCAAACCTTATTCGGTCAAGACATTCAGAGTGAAGCTGAAACCTTCCGCATTACCATCTGCTAAGTTGGAATATGCTTATTTGCCGTTGAACTATAATCTGAAATGTTCTTCGTGGAATGAGTTCAGAAATGAAGCCAACTTTGAAGCCGGTTATTCATACGCGGCTGAGTTATTGCCCGATACCATCTTTGCCAGTCAGGTGCCTTTCCGTTTAGGAGAGAAAGATGTAGCCAATGGTATGACTTGCAAAGGAGATACTTTGCAGCTTCCTGCCGGACAAATGTACAATCGCATTTACTTCCTGGCAGCTGCAACCGACGGCGACTATGCGGCTACTTTCAGGAGTGGAAAGAACCATCAGGAAGTGATGATTCCTTGCTACACCGGATTTGTAGGACAGTGGGGACATACAGGTCACACTGAAGGATACCTGAAACAAGCGGAGATTGCTTATGTTGGTACACATCGTCATGTTTCCGGCGAAGACCGTCCGTATGAGTACACTTACCTCTTTAAGTTCGGTATTGATATTCCTAAAGGAGCGACATCCCTTGTTTTACCTAAAAATGAAAAAGTGGTACTATTCGCCGCTACCTTGGTGCAGGAAGATATGGCAACCGTAACATCGGCTTCACAGTTGTTCCGCACAGCGAACAGAGAGCAGAATCAGTTGCAGGCTGCCGCTGCCCCTAAAGAGAATCTGTTGAAGAGTGCCCGCATCATAGCCTGGTCTGGTTATGTAAACGATGGGGAGCACCCCAAATACCTGATAGACGGTGATGTCAATACTAAATGGTGTGTGACAACTCCTGCTCCCCACTATGTTGTTTTTGATCTGGGAGAGAAGAAGTCAATCAATAGCTGGAAACTGATCAATGCGGGGCAGGAAGGTCATGGTTCTATTACCAGTGACTGTTTCCTACAGGTGAAAAATGAAGCGGGCGAAGAGTGGAAAACGATCGACGGCGTCCGTGGAAATTCCACTAATACATTGAACAAAGTATTGATAGAACCGGTATTGGCACGCTATGTACGCCTTTTTGTAACGCGTCCGGAGCAGAACAAAGGAGGAGACGTAGTACGTATCTATGAGTTTGGCATTTATTAATCATCTCATCTTATATTCTATAGTTATGAAACTGAAAACAGCATTGACTTTTATCGCTTTGATGATAACAGGTTCTTTGGCGGCACAGCAAAATACCATAGAGAGAATCACTGCCAATCCTTTAAACCTGAGTTATCGCTTTCAGATAGAAGGGGTTTGCCGGCGCGAAGCGGCAGATCCGGTGATTGTTTTGTATAAAGATAAATACTATTTGTTCGCCTCGCACTCTTCCGGCTACTGGCATTCAAAGAATCTAAAAGATTGGGAGTACGTGAAGACCCGTAATCTGAAAACAGTTGAAAACTGGGCACCGGCCGTGCTGGTATACAAAAATGCCATCTATCATTTGAGTATGGGCGACCAGCGGATTTACCGGAGTACAAATCCTGATGCTGACGAATGGGAAGAAGTGGAGCCTGCTGTGGATAAGTATGGAGATCCTGCCCTTTTTCAGGATAATGACGGTCGTGTTTATCTATATTATGGTTGCTCAGATAGCAAACCTATCCAAGGAATCGAAGTAGATCCGGAAAAAGGATTTAAACCTGTTGGAAAGGAGGCAGACCTGATTCCTCACAATGCCGAAAGATTGGGCTGGGAAGTCTTTGGAGATAAAAATGAAGTGTACGACAAGAGAGGATGGAATGAAGCTCCCTGCATCACTCGGCAAGGGGATTATTATTATTTGCAGTATGCTGCTCCGGGTACCGAGTTCACTTCTTATTGTACAGGTGTCTATGTGTCCAAAAATCCTTTGGGACCTTATCAATGTATGCCGGGAGCACCCTTTTCTATTAAACCCGGAGGGTTCATAGCCGGTGCCGGACATGGGCATCCTTTTAAAGACCGTTATGGCAATGACTGGTATGTAGGTACTATGGTTGTTGCAGGCAAAGACCACTATGAACGTCGTATCGCTATATTCCCGGCTTACTATAAGGATGGGATTGCGCATGGCATTACAGATTATACTGATTTCCCATTTATTCTACCGGATAAGAAGGTCGATTTCAGTAAGGTTGATTTCTCGGCCGGAATGAATTTGCTTTCTTATGGAAAGAGGATGAAGTCCTCCTCGTCTTACCCTGCCTACGGAGCAGAAAAGGCGGCGGATGAGAATATTAAAACGGTCTGGTCGGCTGCTACCGGAAAGAAAGGAGAATGGTTGCAGATGGATTTGGGACAGTCGATGAAAGTGGCTGCTGCGCAGATCTGCTTTGCCGACGAAGGTTTCCAGACCTATCGGCGTGATGAGAACGTGCCGGTTTATCAATATGTCATAGAGTATTCTGCTGACGGGGAACAGTGGAAAACGATGGTCGACCGTTCGGATAATGCCAAAGACCAGATCTATGAATTGATACCTTTGGAGAAGAGTGTGCAGGCCCGTTTTGTAAGGGTACGGAATACAAAAGATTTTCAGATAGGTCGTTTTTCCATAGCCGACATGCGTCTGTTTGGCAAAGCGAAAGGTAAACGGCCGGAGGTTGTTTCAAACTTCCGGGTGAAACGTAACGAAGACAGACGCCGGATGGCTTTCTCATGGGATAGGGTAGATACAGCCTCCGGCTATGTCATTCGTTGGGGAACAACACCCGGGCAAATGGGGAATGCGGTAATGGTTCACGATCATCAGGCGGAATTTGGCTTTTTCGACCGTGATTTATCTTATTATGTGACGATAGAGGCATTTGGTGCAACGGGAGTAAGTAAACGTTCTGCATCTATCAGGATAGATTGACGGAGTTTAAAACAAATAATAGCTGATTAATACCATGAAAAGAAATCTGATCATTTTTAGTGTATCTGTTCTTGTTTTGTGTGCTGTCTGTTCTTGTCAGACAAAGAATATGGCTGTATCTTCTTTAGCAGGAAACTGGAACTTTGCTTTGGATAGTAATGATGTCGGTGAGAAAGATCATTGGGCTATGCAGAAGTTCCCGGAATTTGTTAAGTTGCCGGGATCTTTGCAGGAGCAAGGCAAAGGATATGATATCAGTGTAAATACACAATGGACAGGGGCAGTGAACGACAAATCCTGGTATGTTGCCAAAGAATATGAGAAGTATCGTGAGCCTGGTAATATCAAGGTTCCGTTTTGGCTCAATCCGGATAAACATTATGTGGGTGTTGCCTGGTATCAGAAAGAAATAGAGATACCGGAAGCCTGGACCGGTAAGCGTATTTTTTTTGAACTGGAGCGCACCCATTGGGAGACCTCATTGTATATGGATGGTCAAAGGATAGAGCATCAGGATGCACTGCTGGTGCCTCATAGATATCTGATCAATTCTTTAACTCCGGGAAAGCATTTGCTGTCTTTACGTGTTGACAACAGGATGCATATTGATGTGGGTGCCAACGCCCATAGCATCTCGGACCATACCCAGACAAACTGGAATGGTGTGATTGGCGAAATAAGTATGCAAGCACTTCCTTCTTTAGTCATGGACGATATCCAGATTTATCCTGACGCAAAGAACAAAAAAGCGAAGATCAGGATTCATTTGAGTGGCGAAGTTAAAAAGTCACAGCTGGAAATGGATGTCTTTTTGAAGAATCGATCGGTTTTAGGCAAGAAAATAGTGATGGACATTGATCCTGGTGTGGGCAATAGTCTGGAAACGGAAGTTGAACTGGCAGATAGTGTACAAATGTGGTCTGAGTTTACTCCTAATGTGTACCGCTTGCACGCTTCTTTATCTTCGCCGGATGGAACCTGCGAAAAAAATGTGAATTTTGGTTTCCGTGAATTTAAAGCAAACGGGACTCATTTTGAGGTGAACGGGCAGACCACTTTCCTTCGGGGTACATTGGAATGTTGTATTTTTCCTCTCACCGGCTATCCTGCCATGACGACAGACTATTGGACAAAGATTTATACAGCATGCAAGAATCATGGATTAAATCATGTCCGTTTCCATTCCTGGTGTCCTCCGGCAGCAGCATTTCAGGTCGCTGATAGCATGGGGATGTATCTCCAAGTTGAATGCGGAGGATGGACCTGGATCGGTGAGGGAAAGAAACAGGATGAATGGTTTAAAGAAGAAGGGGACCGTATCCTGAAAGAATATGGAAATCATCCGTCTTTTTGTATGCTTGCTTATGGGAATGAGCCTGGCGGAGACAACCAGGTGAAATACTTAAGTGAGTTGATAGCCCATTGGAAGCAAAATGATGACAGAAGATTGTATACAAGTTCCGGTGGATGGCCTTTTGTGAAGAATGCGGATTACTACAATACCGACCGGCCGCGCATCGGAGGCGATATGAGTAACATCATAAATACGTCTGTTCCTCGCACTGACTATGACCATAGAGCGGTGATTTGTCAGGAAATGCCAATGTTGAGTCATGAGATTGGTCAGTGGTGCGTTTTTCCTAACTTCAAGGAGATTGATAAATATACGGGTGTTTTAAAGGCACGGAATTTTGAGGTTTTCAAAGAAACGTTGAATGCGAAGGGATTAGGAGACATGGCGGATAAATTCTTGTATGCGTCGGGACGTTTGCAAACTTTGTCCTATAAGACAGAGATTGAAACCGCCCTGCGAACTCCGGGATTAGGAGGTTTCCAACTATTGGATTTACATGATTTTCCGGGACAGGGAACTGCTTTGGTCGGTGTGTTGGATGCTTTCTGGGAGAGTAAAGGGTATGTGGATGAAAAGGAATATCGTATGTTCTGTAATCATACCGTACCTTTGGCAAGACTACCGAAGCTTGTCTGGAACAATGATGAAACTTTCCGGGCGGATATTGAATTTGCGCATTTTGGAGAAAAACCGCTTTCTGATGCCCGTATTTTATGGACAGTTGAAACGAAGGACGGCAATGTAGTGAAATCGGGAACTTTCAACCGAGATCTGCCTATTGGTAATTTAATAGAAGCCGGAACAATCAATTTCGCTTTAGATATCTTTCCTTCACCTGTTCAATTGAAATTGAAAGTTGGCATCGAAAATACGGAGATATGCAATGATTGGAATATATGGGTATATCCTGCTCGAAAAGCAGAAATAGCCGGGAAGCCATTTATCACTTATGAGTGGAATGAAGCGATAGATAAACTGAATCAGGGAGAAGATGTCTTATTCCTTTCTTATGGGAAGGTCTCACCGGAAATGGGAGGGAATATCAAAGTTGCTTTTACTCCGATCTTTTGGAATACTGCTTGGACAAGCAACCGTCCACCTCATACTCTAGGCTTCTTATGCGACCCTGAACATGCGGCATTTACCTCATTCCCTAACGATGGTTATTCTGACTTTCAATGGAAAGACCTGGCAGTAAAATGTAATGCAATGGTGATGGACGATTTGCCGCAGGATTTTCGTCCGATAGTTTATTTGATTGATGACTGGTTTAAAAACAGAAAACTGGGCGTACTTTTTGAAGCGAAAGCAGGTAAAGGAAATCTGATGGTTTGCAGTGTTGACTTGGATACAGACTTGGACAATCGAATATCTGTAGTTCAATTCAAGCAAAGTCTTTTGGAATATATGGCGTCGGATAAGTTTAAACCTCAAATGGAAATAGACTTGCATGCATTGCAGCGCTTGTTCAAGAAAGAAAAGTAAGCAGATGATTTGCCATCATACCCTAAAAAATGTCCTATGTTCACATTTATGGGAGACTCGTCAGTAAATCATGTTTTCATCTATCATTCAGTTGTTCAGTCTGTTACAATGCATCTTCTTATTCTTTTATAATACAAACAGGCATATAGTCTGCTGATTTGAATTTGTCATTCTATAAAATGGGTTACGTATATACTAACTCACATAATGTGCAACAGCTAACTCATATAATGTGCGATAGCTGTTGCACATTATGTGAGCCAATTGTTGCAGCATTTGTGCGACAATCAATATCATACATAGAAAAGCATAATTATGACACTCAAATATGCAGGGAGAAAGCATGATATCAATAAAAGAAGGTGCATTGTATCTGTTTGTATAATAGATAGTTATGGAAAAATATGACTATGATAAAGTTTTGTTTGCAAGTACTATTCAGGTTTTAAATCCATTCTTTGTCTACACGGTTTAGCTTTAAAATGTTGAGGTTACGTAAGTTGAACTCAAAATGGTGTATTTCTAAAGATTTGTATAACCAATCCCGGATCGGAGCAATCATACTTTGAAGCTTTCATTAAGCCGATACGACTTAATAATTCGCCCGGTATGGTAACTCTGTTATCTTTTATCTTTATTTTCTTGGTGATGTTAACGGGCGAGTCTCCTGCCAGATCTTGTGCAAGAACTCTATAGTTCTTGGTATTCAGTGTATCAGTCAATATAAGAGTCAGTTCCTCGAAGTAGCCAAACACTCCAATAGGAACTCCTGTTTGTGGGACAGGAATAGTGACTCCAATTCTTTTAGAAATGTAATCGTGGTTTAGAGAGCGGCCTATGCTGGCAACGGCAATTGCTCCGTTGGGATAGTGGGAACATAGGATATACGGTCTGTCTGCTGAACAACTATCCGATACTTCCGGAAGAGGCATGCCGCGACTGACACGGGCCGGAGCAGATTCAACCATTTTAGAGCCGGGTTTGCGGTTTTTCATCCAAGTCTCCTTCTCTTTCAGAATCCAATAATCTTCCAAACGTACATTATCTATCTCGAAGTCTTTTCCGTTCACTCCAAAAGGTTCGGCGATACGATGCCAGCGTATCCCTCTTACTACTTCATCCAGCCTTTTCTTCATGTCGCGCCCTACTGGTGGAAAAGCAACATCCTGATTGCCATCCGGCATATTTCCAGTAAAGGGATGTCTCATGATGCCAATGGCACAGCCTAATCCGGCGGCGATATAAGGCTCATCCTCACAGTTGATCAATCCTTGGGTATTTGCTGAGGCTTGATATGGAAGTAAATTGCAAATACGCTGGATAGTGACAGGTTGTGCTATCACGTTCTCTACATCATATGTGCGGAATACATCGCTGAATTCTATAAACTTATTTTCGCAGGCATGCTCAATGTACAGGCGTGGAGCATATTGTTTTCCGATATCGGTCAGCATTTTCCGCCACTTTCCATTACGGGCGTTATTGCCCCAATCAACTTTCCAGTAGTCAAATCCGGCTTCATCCGCTGTTTTGATTCGTTCTGTCCAATAGCTTTTCTCGTCTGTTTCACGTTGGTTATCCGCCTTTTGTGCACAAATCCAGCCGCCGGCACCTTTCCAGCCTTTAGCTTTTATGCGGGTGACAAGTTGCCGGAGCCGTTCTTCAGGCGTACCATGAAAAGACGGGAAACGTTCTTCGTTTAATTCGACTGTGCCCAGATAGGGGTTGGGTTTATCATTTACTTCTTTGGGGATGTCCCAGGAATCATCTAATACAAGATATAAGTCCTCCCGAATGCGGGGATAACAATTTGCCCAATTCTGGTATTTTCCTTTACCAAACAAATTATCTTCGTTCATGGCTTTACGAGTGACTTTTGTATCCTGATGGCTCACTAAATAGCCTTGCAGATTCCAGGTGCAAAAATAGTCCGGCGCTTTGGAAGGAGTATCGGGCACAAGACTGTGCTTGTTTTGGGCACTGACAAACAATGCTATTCCGCAACCTAGGGCAGTGATGATTGTCTTTAAATTCATGGTTTAATGGTAAATGGATTTATAGTCTGTAAAAGTAGTGTAAATATGATATATTCCTGCATGATAGCAGCATCTTATTTTTTAAGTTTCAGCGTAATGATTAATTCTGCTTTACAGCCTGCTGCATTTGTAAATGTTCCTATATATTCACCGGCTTTTTGACTGTTGAAGTTGGATACGGAAGCTTCTCTTCGGTCGCAGTTAAATCCATCCGGACCTTTCCATATCCACTCGCCGTTGAAGGGGTGGGGACCGAAAGACAGACTCTGTCCTTCTTTTACTTCCATTACATCAGTCGATTGCCATTTGCCATTTATATTAATATAGGGAATCAGATCCGGACAAACCACTTCTCCTTCTACTGTGACAAAGAAACTTGACCGACTCTGACTGCCTTCTTTGTCTGTATAGGTCACAATGTATTCTCCGGCTTGTGTGGGAGTAAGGGTATCCAAACGGATATCGCGTTTGCATGCAAAGAAACTGTTCGGTCCTGCCCATGTCCAAGTGCCATTCTCGTCTTTTGTTTGCGGACTTAGAACGATGGTTGTTCCTGGATTAGTCGATAGGGTGTTGGTCTTGATCCATTCTCTGTTCTTGTTTTGTATGGATGGTGTTATGGGACTTGCCTCACGCCCTTTTATAGAAACAAGAAAATTGATAATGCTTCTTTGTCCTTCGTTGTTTGTATGGACAGCAGTATAGATGCCACCGTTTTTTACGTTTTTCAATGTTACAACTCTATTGTTTGAAGAGAAACCATTGGGGCCTGTCCATATCCATGTTCCGTTTATCGGTTTGGGGGCAAAAGTAACTGTGCCGCCTTCTTTGACAATAGCTACGGTTTCATCACTCACTTTCCCTTTTTTCACAGATACATGGGGGACTATGATTTGTGCTTTCTTAATGTGATCATAGGCAATCTGTGCCATGAGTACGGCACCTGCATCATCCGGATGTACATTGTCCGGGAATTGTTTATTTGCATTGATCAGGGGTTGATGGTAATCGATAATGTATGCTCCTATCTCTCCGGCTATTTCCTTGATAAGAGGGATTAGTTCGTTTTCAACTACCGTATTTTGGGCAGCTTTTTGTGGTCCAAACAAAGGAGGAGGGAGGCATACGTAAATGATTGGATCCTTTCCTCCTTGTCTGAACTCTTTTACCATATCCAGATAATCAGATTTAAATTCATTTTTCAGCGAGTTCCAACGCCAGGGGTCGGCATCATTCGTTCCTAATGCGATAATCAGAATTTGCGGATTCAGACTTTTTGCCTTTGCGTATCGTTCTGTTTTCCAATAAGGAGCATTACTATTTTTAAACATGGTCGTGCCGCTTACTGCACAATTAGAGAAGGCATATCGGTTGCCTAATAGCTTGTTCGCTTGGGCAGGCCATGCTGCTTCTTCACTTGTATTTCCGAATCCCTCTGTGATGCTGTTTCCTACGCAGACAATTCGGATAGGTTGCTGAGAGTATAATTTAGAGTATACTGCTGACAGTAAAGTAAATATAAAAAGAAGGAGAAGTTCTGTTTTTTTCATTGTTACATCCTATTAAGAGAGAAGATATTAATAGAAAAGAATATATATCATGGTTATTGATTTATGATAAATATTTGATATATAATTAAATAAATTAAGTCTTTTCTAGGGTACATGATTTGTACCCTAGAAAAATACCTTTTACCAGATCATGGCTTGATCTTCATCTGGAATATAAATATTGCGAGAGCGTTTCATAACCATATTGCCTTGGAATATATAGTCTATTGTAGCCGAAGAATTAGGAATTAGATAACTATATTCATATTCTAAAGTCAATGTAACATATCGGTATTCCAAATAAAGTTGTACCGGATCCATTTCAGTTTTAATGTTAACGTTACCTGATACTGCTTTAAATCCGATTTTATCAGCATTAGGAGCTGTTAAAGTGACAGTTCCGTTTACACTACCATCTTCTTCTTTCTTATCATTCATTTTAAAAGTGGCAATGATTTTATATAATTCTCTGTTTTCTAGTTCTTCATCTGTCAAACCGGCGTAGAAGAAAACTGAATTATCACTTACTACAAATAACTCTCTATTGGCAACAGTTTGAGGATTTTTGTCATTTAATCCTCCTAATGCTTTATTAAATACATATCCGGCTGTAGCACCGTATTGTCCTGAATAGTCGTTAAAAGGTATAATGTTTAGCAAAGCTTTCCGATAATGTTTCCGGTGATTGGCTTCGTAACTAGGATCATCTGCAATAGTTAAAGGTAGAATCCAATGTTGTGACATATTGATTTCTGATAAGGAGAATGTAATGTCCAATGTCGCTGTGTTTTGTCCTGCTGGAATGACTACTTCATTAGAGGATACTGACCAAAATTTTTCTTCCAAATATTTGAAATAAAGGTCGTCTCGATATCTGAATCGTTCGAAATTCATGGTGTTTAAGGTATCTTTATCTACGTCTACTTTCACAAAGTAGTCTTTATCATTTTCACGGGAACCGCTCACCACAATAGGTAATTGATAAGTGACTTTACCACCTGGTTTATACCGTATATGTATATTTTGTACTCCATTCTGTGCGAATGAGATTGCATTTTTGTAAAGCTCATCTTCCCACTCATTATTACAGGAACTATAGATGAGGACTGCCAAAAGGGCTATTAAATAATGGTATATTGTTTTCATATTTTTCAATTTTATTAATCGTAATAAGTCCAACCTGGATTCTGTGTCAATCGCTTATTCTTTTTTAATTCATCATGTGCAATTGGCCAAAAATACATTTTTCGGACGAATACTGCGGGCATAGAAGCTACGACTGTCGGCCTATAGAATTCATCACGCATTTGAGAACCCAAAAACATATTGCAACCGTAAACAGGAGTTGCTTCTTCCCTTGGTGCGTCTTTCCAACGTCTTAAGTCATAATAACGATGACCTTCGGCAAATAATTCAATTTGACGTTCCCGTTTTAATGATTTTCTAAATAAATTGGCGTCTCCATAAATCTCTGGACTATAATCAGGCAATCCAGCACGAATACGAATCGGACGAATAGCGTTTCTCATTTCAGAATCTATGCGCTGAATGGTATAGGTTTGTTTGCCATCCCAAGAAGGAATACTGTAGGTATTTGTTAGTTCATTCAAAGCCTCTGCATAAATTAATAGAATTTCAGCATAACGCATGGCAGGATCTGTCTTATTCAATTCTTTTTTGGGATTTTTGTATGTTTCAATTGGATTATAGTATTTCTTAATGCCAATACCTGTTCTTAGCCAAAGCTGTGGATTAGCAGTTTGAATTCCATCCGGTTGGTCATTATAATACCAGCATCGTATAAATCGGTCTTCTTCTTTCTCAGACGTAGCAAAGTCCCATGTGGAACCATTATATGCGACAGTTGCATAAAAGCGTGGTTCTCTATTGGCATATCCTAAATAAACATCTTCTTCTAATGGTCGATGAAGTTGATCTTTATTACTGGCATTGACAAAACCAGTAACCCTGGGTAGTGTATTTCGATCAGGATAATCAGGAGCCATATAATCATGCATACCCGGGATGTCCGTTCCCGCATCTGTGTAATAGGTATCGCATTGTTTCTGTGTTATGCCATGACAGTTTTGCCCTCCTATTGAAAAAGGTATTTGATGCCACATCATTGTACTAATGTTTTCATCTCCTTGATTTAGTCCGCGAGAAAAAATGAGTTCAGGGTTTGTATAGGTTTGTAACTCAGCATTAAATACTGACCGGTAAGATTCAAACGGATCAATATCAGCCCACCCGTTTGGCCAGTCTTTATCTGAAAATTCGTTATTATGAGGAGGTATAACGGTTTTAGGATATTCTCGTCCAGCGTCGTTATCTCTTTTAGGAGCTACATAAATCTTGTATTTATTAAGACTGGTAACATCCTTAGCTGCCGCTGCTGCTTTTGCCCATTTTTCTTCATTGTATACTTGTGATATCAGATGATTCCCTTTGTCATCTAATAAATCAGTGAACTTTTCAGTATCTTCTGGACGTGGGTTGGCTAGTGGACTGGCGGCATATAACAATACTTTAGCACGCAATCCAAGTGCGGCTCCTCGAGTAGGCCGAGTTATTTCTAGTGAAGTACGGTTTAAAGGTAAATCCTTGGCAGCAAGAACAAGCTCTTCAACAATATAATTGGTACATTCATCATAAGTACTTCTAGGAATGGCTAAATCATCATATGCATCTGTATAATCAGCTTCTTCTTTTAATAAAGGAATTGGTCCATATTTACGTAATAAGTGCCAATAGTAATATGCACGAAGAAAACGGGCTTGTGCCTTATAATCTTGTATTTGTTCGTAAGTCAATTCCTTGTTAATATCAACATATCTTATAAAGGTAGCTGCATCACGAATACCAATATAGGCTTCGCTCCATGACTTTTGCTCATTGCCTTCATTATATTGTCCATATTTGAAGACATTGTAACTGATGTTGCCATAATTATCCCCAAAATACATATCATCAGAGAAATTGTAGATAACAGAACGTTTGCTTCCTACATCTTTACATGTTATTAAGTGTGAGTATACACCAGCCAACCATTTATTGGTATATTCTTTGTTCTCAAATAGCTTCTGCTCGTTCATTCGGTCGGTAAAATATTTGTCAACGTTCAGATAGTCAGAGCAAGAAGAAAGTAGTAATCCACTTCCTATTGCTGCAAATAGTAATAAATATCTTTTTTTCATCATGATAAATTTAGAAGTTAACATTTAGTCCAATAGTAAATGATTTTGCAGGTGGATATTTGGCTCCATCTTGACTTACGACTTCAGGGTCCCATAATTTAAGCGAATCCCATACAGCTAGGTTACTACCTAAGAAATAGAAGCGAGCACTGTTCATGAATGCTTTATTTATGAACTTTTTTGGAAGGGTATACCCTATTTCTAAAGTTTTGAATCGTATGTAAGAGCCGTTAGCTAGCCAAAAGGTAGAGCTACGGTAATTATTACTTTGTCCTCCATAGCTTAAGCGTGGATATTTGGCATGAATATTTTCAGTATCTGGTGTACCTGAGATTTCTTTCGCAATCCAACGATTTTGAGGATTTTCCAAATCTGTGAGGATATTTCCCCATGCTCCATTACTGAATGCATGTATGGCAGGACCATTGAGCATATAAGCAGATTTTCCGGCTCCTTGAAAGTGTACATTAATATCGAAATTTCTCCATTGAAGTGATAGACCGAGTCCGTAGATAGCGTTAGGAACTTTAGTGGCTCCGATAGGTACTTCATCAAGATCTGTAATAACACCATCACCATTGACATCTTTGTATTTGATGTCGCCTGGAGCGTAATCACCGAATTGTTGACGGGGACTCACGCGAATCTCATCATAATCTTTGAACAGACCCTCAGCAATTAATCCACGTGCTTGTTCATAACGGAATCCACTTATCATTTTATATGGATAAGCATTTGCTTCTTCATCATAGTCTAATATCTCATTTTTAGTTAATGTCATATTACTACGTACGGTAAGGTTGAACTCGCCAAATTTATGGCGGAATACAAGACTTCCGTCAGCACCTATTGATTGCATTTTCCCTACGTTTGCCCATGGTTTACTTGTTAAGCCGATAATTTGGGGCAGATATTCGCGTCTTAGAAAAATTTCCTCTCGCGTATCTTTGAAGAAATCAACTGTTAGTGAGAATTTGCCATTTAGAACAGAAACATCCAATCCTAAATTGTGTTTTTTAGCAATTTCCCAACTTAAACCTGGAGATGCAACTTGTGAATAATGGTAGCCGGAGTATTTATTTTCATTCCCAAAATCACCATAGCTCCATTCGTTATAATCACCAAAATTAGTTAGGTAAGGAAATCTCACAGGATTATTTGGAGGACCTACCCGGTCATTGCCAACCTCACCATAAGAATAACGGATTTTGAACATATCTATCCACGGTATATGTTTCTTCATAAACTTTTCTTCGGCAATGTTCCATCCACAGGAAACAGCTGGGAAGAAACCGAACTGGTTACCATGGCTAAAGTTCTCAGAACCAGTATATCCAAAGTTGAATTCAGCGAAATAGCGGCCAAGCAAACCGTAAGTTAGCCGTCCGGAAAGACCTTGATTACGTTTAGAGATCGCTCTCATGATATCTCCGCCCACATTTTGTGTCTGGGCTTCTTCGCTTTGACTATATTTCAGAGTCGCTCCAATTTGGTGTATGCTCTTGAAATTTCGGTCGTAATGAAGTTCTGCTTCCATATTTTCTTTTCGGTTACCATCATTACTGGAAGTTTGATACATAATGATTTCGTCTGCAAGATGTTTCATAACCAAGTCTCCATTTCGGTCGCGACGAGCTTCCGCTATCGATATTTCTGGTCGTTTGATTCTCATATTTGTATTTTGGTTTTCAGTATCAAACCCAAATCTCCAAAGAAATCTCAATCCTTTAGTGATAAAGTCTAGCTTTTGCTCTAGACTAATATTGGTTTGCATTTTATTTTTCCAGTATTCTTGATATCCGGTTTGTGTGGCATTCATCCACGGACTCAAACGGTTATCTTCTTTTCCGGTTGCTGGAATTTTTCCATTGGAGTATATTAAAGGAATGCTGATAGGATTTTGTCCCACGATTGCTTCCCATACATTGTCCGCTTGTCCTGGACGGTTCTGCTTATCTAAATGGCCAGAAATCCCTACCTGTATTAAAGTTGTTTTAGTGATATTCAGGTTTACATTCATACGATAGTTCCAACGTTTTAGGCTAGAGTTCGTATTGTATTGATTTTTTAAGGTGTCGTCTGTTTTATACATTCCTTCGTTATTCATGAAACTGCCAGACAAATAATATCGTGCGGTTGTACCACCACCACTAATGTTAAGTTTTGCTGTTTCTGTCCAAGCGCCATCTTTCAACAATACATCCTGCCAATCGACATTCGGATACAAATCTTGGTCTAATCCCATGCGAATAATTTCCAATTCCTTAGGAGTGTATTTAGGCTCTCTGTTACGTGTAATCAATGCCTCATTCATCATTTGTGCATAAGAATAGGCATCTACATATTCCGGAGTTCGTGTCCGGGTATTATAGGTTGTCTCTACTTTAGCTTCAATTTTTACTTTCCCACTATGCCCTTGCCTTGTCGTAATTAATACAACACCATTAGCGCCTTTTGAACCATAAATAGCGGTTGCAGAAGCATCTTTTAAGACAGAGAATGATTCAATATCTTCAATGTTTAACTCAGACATTTCTCGTTCAAAACCATCTACGAGGATTAATGCTTTTTGACTTGCTCCGAAAGTTGATATACCTCGAATCCAAAATTCGGAAGTGTCTTGTCCAGGTTCTCCAGAGTATTGTATGGCAATGATACCAGGTACGTTCCCTGCTAATGTATTGTTGATACTGATATTGCTGCCACCTGAGTGTCTTAGTGTATTAACATCAACAGTGGTGATAGCACCTGTAACAGTAGCCTTTTTTTGTATACCTGTGCCTGTTACAGTTACTTCATCTAATACACTACTTTGGCTGGGTTCCATTTTAATGTTTATGACTTGGCGGTCTTTAATTGGTATTTCTTGTTTATCATAACCAATATAAGAGAAACATAAGACATCATAACCTTTAGCTTTGATTTTGAATCTACCGTTCATGTCGGTAATGGCACCTAGTCCTGGATTATCCTTGATGATGATATTAACACCAATTAAAGGTTCGTTTGCCTCGTCTTTGACGATGCCGGTTACTTGGAGTACATTATTTTGAGCAAAAGTTGCTTGTATGCTACTCAAAACAAGTATCCATATGAATAAATATTTTCTCATAATAGAATGTTTTTCATTAATAAGTATTATTCTTTTAATATAGTGCGGATACGCATATTATTTTTGTCTCCGACATAGAAAGTTTCTGTTGTAGGATCATATGCGATAGCGAATGGACGATTAAATTGTGCCTCTTTTCTTAAATCTCCATCAGCATATCCCCAATCACCTGGACGACCAGCAAAAGTCGTGACTGTCCCGTTAGGAGTAATTTTACGAATACAATAGTTGCCTTGGTCGCATAGATAGAAATTATCTTCTTCATCAAAGCAACCTTGGGCCGGATCCCGGAATCTTGCCGCTGCCCCAATATCGTCATTAAAGCCAGCTTCACTTCTTGATCCACAAAAAGGTTGTGCTTTTTGTAATTCATGTGTTTGTTCGTCATACATTGCTTTATATATGATATGGGCACCTCTATCAATCATATATGCAAATTTACCACTAGGAGCAAATTGAATGGTTCCATTAAGCCCACCTATAATTTTATATAATTCTTTTCCCGTTTTGGCTGTGAAATCCCACTTAAAGATATTTCCTTGATTCCATTGATTGTAAAAATATTCTCCAGGGTAAACGGGATGACAGCTTGAACCGCAGCAACTTTTTGAATATATGAGTGGCGTAACCTTTTTAAATCCGCTGGAACGCAATGCTATAGCTGTAGAAATTCCGTTATCGGCTTTGTCTTGATCATTACTAATAAACAAAGTGTCTCCATCTACTGAAAATGATAATGAACGAGGTTGATTCATACTTTCTGTGATTTTGAATACTGTTTCAACAGTATCTTTTACCATACTGATTCGGCGGATTGCTTTTCGCTCTTCAAGGAGATAAAGATCTCCCGTTTTTTTATCTATTTCTAGCCAATAAGGTGCTTCAAAACCTACATCGTCTTTTTTACTTATTACTCCATCCTTGATTTCACTTCTTCCTCTGTCATCTACGTATCCACAAAGTGTACTTACTCTTAATGCATAAGAATATTTGAAGTCCTTTTCTGAGACAGCCTCTTGTACATTATCCTTATCTCCTACTTTTACTTTTATTGGCCCTGTTCCTGCTCTTACTGGAACGAAACAGTAAACACAAGTGCCATCGGAGCCAACAATATTGGCCTTTTTCCCATTAACAGTTACTTCTATCTGCGATATGTCAGTACCGAAGTTTTTACCGTAAATCAAACATTGAGTTCCTACACCGCCTTCTTCTGGGTCAATCTTGATTATTTCCACCGGACTGGAAGGGTCATAAGTAGATGCTAAATTGTCATCCTTGCAAGCAATCAGACAGACAATCAGATATAACATCAGGAATGTTATACCATGTGGTGTTTTTTTTCTTAGATTTCTTTTCATGTGAATAATTATAAAGTTAATAAAATCGTTAATTCAATACAGGTAGAATAATTAATATACATTATTGAATGTAACTAATATGTCCATGTTATGGATACATCTCTCTAAAATCTTTTATGTCAAAATTGGTGTATACTTCATTTATGCTTTCATCATAATATCCGAAGTCATGGGCTTGTACGAGTGGACCTGAAAAAGAGGAAATTTCTTTCGTTATCACACTATATGTTCCTTTAGGACGAACTTTTTTTAAAACAAAAGTACCGCTGTTATATGTATGCACACTTTCACCATCTTCAATTGAAATTTCAGTGGAATAGGTAACATAAGAAGAACTTTTGGGAAAATTGACGTGAATAGTCAGCACTTTGGGATTAAGAACATATCCATAATCATTTGAACAATAATCTAAACCATGTGTATAAGTCCAATCTGAAATGAGATTTGTATTATAATTGCCATTAGGATCGGGGTGCCCAGGAAATGCATAACCAAATACACGATAACGGATTCCTATTCTTCCTTTAGGAAAGGCATGTGCATTAACTTCGACTTCAGGAACTTCTTTACACTCTAATTTTATAATTCCATAAGGATATTCATCTTGAGCGTATTCTTCACCTAAAAAATGCCATGAAGACTCTGGAATTAAATCATCATGTATTTCTAAAGTTTGAGGTAAGAATCTGTATTGTATTTGCATATAAAATATTTTCCCCATATCATATGAGGATTGAATTAAAATATAATGTTTACAAGTGTCTAAGGTCCAATCGCATACAGAATGGTCCATATAGTATGTATTATGTTCACCTCCACCTGGACCAGTGCCTTTATGTGTACTCCACCATTTCATAGCTGCTGGGTCAAACCACATATCTGTTGTTCTAAGAGCTCTAGTTAGAGAATCTGTGGAGAGTGAACCTATAGACGGAATGGCAACTTCTTTGGGGGGCTCCACTATCTCTGAAAATTCACTATTGCACGCAAAAAATATGAAACTTAGGAATAATAATAATCCTGCATAAAAAGGTCTAATTGTTTTCATAAGTATTAATGATTTTATTAAATAATGGTGTTTGATAGACCTGGGAGTCTTTTCCCCCAGGTTCTCATTATTTCTTAATTAATCTGTACTACCTTCTGAACCTTTATATCCCTGGAAGAGAAGCCTAGCATTACATTGTAATTACCAGCATCCTTCACAAACTTCTTTGTATTGACATCGAAATAAGTAAATGCGCTCTGAGGAATAACCATCTTGACAGCCTTAGATTCTCCAGCTTTCAAGAATACCTTTTCAAACTTTCTCAGTTCCTTTTCCGGACGTTCTACCGCACTGCTTCCCGCTTTACCTACGTAAACCTGTACCACTTGTGCACCTTCTTTCTTTCCTGTATTGGTAAGTTTGCAAGTAACTTCTACTGTTCCGTCTGCATTCTGTTTTGATACAGTGACACTAGACAGCTTAAACGTTGTATAAGATAATCCATAACCAAAAGGATATTGTACATCACGTTTTAGTTTGTCGTAGCCGCGATAACCGATGAAAACTCCTTCCGTGTATGCTACATGTTTGTCTCCATCCGGATCATGATAGCTATTGTAAGCAGGGTTATCTTCCCATCTTTTTTCAAAAGTCATAGGCAACTTTCCGGAAGGATTTACCTTGCCAAACAAAACGTCGCTAACAGCAGTTCCGGCTTCCTGTCCGCCATAGAATCCCCAGATTAACCCTTTGAGAGAAGGTTCCCATTCCTGCATTTCAATATTTCCACCTGCATTCACGATACCGATAGTCGGTTTCTTACTGCTGAATATACTGGCAAGCATCTTTTTGTCTTTTTCGGGAAGACCGAATGTGCGGTCGCTGCCTTCGCCTTCTGTGTCGGAGTTGTGTCCGAAACAAGCGATGATCAGGTCTGCTTTGTTCAGATAAGCTGAGAATTCGTCTTTATTTTCGTTTTTGTTCTTCCAGATAAAGTTGACACCGGCAGCACCCCCTTTTTGATAATATTCAATGCGGATGCGATACTTTACTCCCGCTTCCAATGTTTTTGTGATATTGCTGCTTCTGAAAGCTCCCGGAGTCCAGTCGTCAATTACGGCCTGATCATTGATAAATACACGGTAGCCATCATCGCCACCCATAGAGAAGTCAAAGTCGGCAGTTTCTTTTGCACACATTACGCCACTCCATCTTACTGAGTAGTTCTCTCTGTTCATACCCGGCAGTTCGGTACCTCCTGCCCAAGAATAATTGATTTTCTTCTCGGTTTGCGTTACTACGGGGTTGCCTTCGAAGTTGATATTGTTGAAGTATTCGGCACGGAAACCCGTCTGGTTGAGACTGTTGTCGGTGTACATAATACCCGGAAGGAAATCCAGTTCGTCTACGTATTCCACTTTCACGCCGTTCAGTTCACCTTCTTTTCGGATACCCTCAAATAAACTTGTATAATGGAATGGGATTACTCCACCGCTACCTCCGCCCTTAATATATCCATGTGCATTTTTACCCGTAACTATGATATGTTTATACTTTTGGGGATTAATAGGCAGAATGTTCTTCTCATTCTTTAAAAGAACAAGACCTTCTCTGGCAACATTTAAAGCCGTTTCGACAGATGCAGGATTATCTAATGGAATACTTTTATCTTCACCTACGCCATCTTTGAAGCCAAAAGCAATGAGTACACGCAGAATATGACGTACTTTTTCATCTACCATATCAATGGTAACATCTCCGGTTTTCAGATAGTAAGCCATATCCTTCGGATTCATTTTTTCACCTCCCGCCATTTCGAGATCCAGTCCTCCTTTGGCAGCCGGAACGCAATAGTGGGTAGATCCCCAGTCGGACATCACTACACCGTTGAATCCCCATTGATTTCTCAATACTTCTTTTAGAAGCCAGGGACTTTCTGTCGTATAGATTCCGTTCAGCAGATTATAGCTGGTCATCACTGCTCCGACTTCCGCTTCCTGTACGGCAGCCTTAAAGCTTGGGAAATAAATCTCATTCAATGTACGCTCATCAATATCGTTGCTGATGTGGTCACGGTCATAATCGGAGTTGTTGGCGATGAAGTGTTTGATGGTTGCCATTACACCTTGATCTTGTACTCCTTTGATATAGCCTACTGCCGTACGGGAAGTTAGATAAGGATCTTCGCCCATATACTCAAAGTTTCGCCCACACATCGGAGCACGATAAATGTTGACTGCAGGACCTAAAATGATATTGACTCCTCTCGCTCTGCAATCACGTCCCAGTGACTGTCCGTATTGATAGGCAAGATTCTCATTCCAGGTAGCGGCTAACATAACGGTTGCCGGATATGCTGTTGATTTTCCGTTAGTCCCCAATCCTTGCGGACCATCAGACATTCTCATGCGGTGAATGCCTAACCGGTCGATGTTTTTGGTATACATCCAGTTGACACCGCCAATGTAGCCTAGTTTCTCTTCTACTGTCATTTGTTTCAGAAGTGCTTCTACTTTCTGATCAATATCAGGCGTATACCATTTCTGAGCAAATGCCCCGAAGACATTTGCAATTAGTAAAAATACGAGTGTGATCTTTTTCTGTTTCATATTGATTTCTTTAGTATTAGTTTGTGCTTATCTGTGATTTACATCACCTTACTATATGCTGTTCAGTAAGTCAAGTTTACCTTCATTGATCAGTTTCAGAATAAGTTCGCCGAATAATGTGTTTTGCCAGGCAAACCATGCACGAGTGAATTTGGTAGGATTATCTTTATGGAAAGATTCGTGTATAAATCCTGTACCTGCATCTGTAGCCATTAGCATCTTGATACATTCTTTGATTTCTTGATCATCCTGACTTGTGAATGCTTTCATCATAATACTCATTGGCCATATCATATCATATCCAATATGCGGCCCACCAATTCCTTCGCCGGCTTTTCCTTTAAAGAAATAGGGATTATCCTTGCTCCATACGAAACGGCGGGTATTCTGATAAACAGGATCGTTAACGTCCATATCTCCCAAATAGGGCATGGCTAGTAAACTAGGTACATTTGCATCGTCCATTAGCATACGATTTCCGAAGCCATCGACTTCGAAAGCATAAATGGTGCCATATTCAGGATGATCATAGGTCGCATATTTCTGTAATGCCGTTTCTACTTCATTAGCCAGACTGGTACAGTCCTGAGCCAGTGTATTGTTCCGGTTTACAGTCGAAAGGATTTCTGCTGCTTTTCTCAAAGAAGAAACAGCGAAGAAATTGGAAGGTATCAGAAACTGTAATGTCGTGGCATCATCCGAAGGACGGAAAGAAGAAACGATCAGCCCTACAGGATTGACGGGGGCTCCCAGTCCTCCATTGTTCAGGGTGTCGAGTGCGCGTTCCGTTTTACGCTGGAATTTGTAAGGACCGACACCGTTCTTCCTTTGTTGCTCTTTGAATGTTTTTAGTACGTTTGTGATAGCATCCAGCCATTCCTTATCGAAGATGCTGCTGTCTCCTGTCTCTTTCCAATATTGATAAGCTAGACGAAGAGGATAACAAAGCGAGTCTATTTCCCATTTGCGCTCATGGAGCTCAGGCTTCATGTCAGTCATGTCCGACATCCAGTCTCCACCTGTCGGTCCGTCATTATAACCATTCGCATAAGGATCAATGTTGATACACTTGAATTGGCGGCGGATGACACCTTCCAGCATTTTCTTCAATTCAGAATCTTTGTTTGCTAATTGCACATAAGGCCAGACTTGTGCACCGGAGTCACGCAGCCACATTGCATGAATATCACCTGTGTACACAAAAGTATCAGGTTTGCCATTCTGCAGGCGGTAGTGGATGGTGGTATCCAATGTGTTGGGAAAGCAGTTCTCAAACATCCACGCTAGTCTGGCATTGGTCAATAGCTTTTTTATCAGCTGGATTTTCTCTTCTACTGCTTTAGAAGAATAGAGCCTGTCTTTTGCGGCAGGACGATTGGTCTCATAGATTGCGGCCTCTTGAGTATAATTGATTATTTTTGTGTTGTCTTGTCTGGCAATTGCTTCTGTTGCGTTTGCATTATTTATACATAAAAATGCAAAAAAGCATAGTCCGGTATTTCTCTTTTTCATGTCTATGAATATTAGTCGTTTTTCTGTTTTATTTGATAGCTGCAAGGCGGGCATACATTTCGACCATGGCTGCTTGTGTTAACAGCCATCTTTTATTGTCTCGTGTACTTCCGCTGAAGTCCGTATTGAATAATCCATTATCGTCCCGTGCATGATCCCATGCATAATCCAGGCTTTGAATGAAGGCATTCAGATAGGTCTTGTTTTTATCTGCCTGATATAGCTCGATAAAGGCTCTCAGCATCACGGCAGTGAACCATATATCTCCTTTTTTGATCAGTTTGAAAGTGCCTCCGTCTTTAGGTGTATAGTCCATAAAGAAATAGTTGTAGCATCCTTTGGCTATGTTCCCGGCATCAGTCAGGTATTGTTTCTCACCGGTCAGTTGATATAATAAGATGGCAGATTGCATCATTTGTCCGCTGTTGTAGGCATATTTGGTTTTATTGATTTTTCCGTCCAGATCAATATTGTCAAAGTACAGATAGTCAGTAGAATCCTGTAGCTGTGTTTGAGTCCATTGGTACAAGTGTTTTCCTTTGTCCAGATAGGTGCTGTCTTGTGTTACCTGAAATAGTCTTAGAGCAAGGACCGAGCCAGGGGCATTACAACAGGTGTTTTTGTTCTTTCGTTTTTGTTCGCACCAATAGATGCCTCCTCCCAGTTTATCATCCATACCGCTTTCTACAAATTTCCACATATGCTGTGCTTTTTGCAGATACTTTGATTCTTTGGTCAATAAATAAATATCCAGAAAGTCGATGCCTAACCAAATGTTGTCATCGTAGAAACGTTCTGACTGTGGTGCAGTGTGGATATAGGAAGCATAGGCTTCGGGAGTTCTTTGGGTATCGTAGTATTCTTCCAGCCCTATCAGTACTTTATTTTCGAGTAATGATTGGTAAATAGTATCTTGCGTAGTTGCAAACAAAGCAATCACTGCGGAAACAGTTCCGGAGTACGGCCATATGTAAGAATAGAGTCTGGGGCTATTCGATTGTTCTTCAGATGTAAGATAAGTTGCGTCATAATTACTGATGTCCGAAGGATAGTTTTCGCGCAGCAAACAGGTACCGGGAACGGAATAATTAGAGTATAGGGAATCTAGTGTTTGTCTGGCTCGGAATAAAGCAATATTATTGTTTGCAGGGAGTTGCTTTTGTGTATCGCAACTTGTGATTGCCGATATACATATTAGTAGTCCTATAAGTGTTTGTTTATAATTCATAGTAATAAAAACATTATATGTTTATTTTTTCTTTTCTTTTTTGAGCAGGTAGTGGTATTTGATTAAGACTACCTGCTTTTTGTCTCCTGTCTGAAAACTGTCTATTCTATATTTGTACCTTAAAAAACTGACTTGATTAATAGGCGATTTTATTTCCTGTAGACAAAGTTAGGTGCACCCTGACGATTATATATATGATTTTATGACATTAGTATATCAATAAGATTGGGTGGCATAAATAGAGATAAATATGTCACAAAACTATCATCCTTTTAGCTGCCTGTTGGAGTCGTGGCATATGAAGAAAAGGTGGAAACTATAAAAATGGATTGGAATTTTCAGATAAAAAAATCTCCCTATTCAATCCTGTTTCATCAATTAAGATGAGATTGAATAAGGAGATTGTTATGTATGAAGTAAGAATCTACTTCTTTTTCGGCTTTCTGCGTGCCCATCCTTCCTCGCTGAAGTCAGGCTCTTTATCTTTAAAGAACTGTTGCCAGTCGTCTGTCTTTTTAGGACCACGTGCTCCGTAACCCCGTTCTTCGCGGCTGGGCTTGTCGCTTCTTTTTTTCTTGTCGGTCTTGTCACTGCCTTTAGTCGCTCTGTCAGCTCGCGGTGCTCTGTCCGATCTTTCGGAACGTGAGTTGCGGCTACTGTCACCACGCTTTTCGGAGGAACTTCCGAAAGGACGTTTTCCTCCTCTGCGTTCGGCAGAACCACTGCCTCTCCGGCCTTCTCCTGCTTCCTCACCGGCAACTTCTACAGATACTTTGCGGCCGTTCCAGTTAGCGCGGTTCAACGCCTTCACTACGTTTTGTGCTTCTTTCTCTTCTACTTCGAAGAAGGAGAAATTTTTCATCAAGTCAATGCGTCCCAACTCGATTCGTCCACGTGTATTGCTGTTCAGCAAGCTGATCAGTTCGCTTGGGAAGAAACTGTCCATTTTTCCCAGATTGATGAATAAGCGGGTGAAACCCGGCGCTGCCTTGCGGCTGCCTCTTTCACGGCTGTCACGTGTGTTACGTTCGCGGCTGTCGGTCGGAGTCTCGATCTCTTCACGGTCGCGGTAGTAGTCCAGAAAACGATTGAACTCATGCGATACCATGCGTTTGATCAGATCCTCTTTGCTCAGCCATTCCAGCTTACGATAAATCTCCGGCATGAAGTCCGTGATTTCTTCTTCGTTTACCTTCACCTTTTCCAGTTCATCAATCACTTTGATAAGCTGTTTTTCGCAGATCTGCTTGCCTGTCGGCATTTCTCCGGCAATAAACTTCTTGCCGATGATGCGCTCTATCTCACGCAGCTTTCCTTTTTCGCGCAGGTTGATGATAGCGATGGAAGTACCTGTCTTTCCGGCACGTCCGGTACGTCCGCTACGATGTGTGTAGCTTTCCGTATCATCGGGCAGGCCGTAGTTGATCACGTGTGTCAGGTCGTCTACGTCCAGTCCGCGCGCGGCAACGTCCGTAGCAACCAGTAATTGCAGGTTGCGGATGCGGAATTTCTGCATCACGGCATCGCGCTGAGCCTGTGACAGTTCTCCGTGCAGTGAATCTGCGTTATAGCCTTCCTGCATCAATTTATCGGCTATTTCCTGCGTTTCTTTACGGGTACGGCAGAAAATGATACCATATATTTGCGGGTAATAGTCAACAATGCGTTTCAGGGCTGCATATTTGTCTTTGGCTTGTACGGTATAAGCTACGTGTTTCACGTTGCTTGTACTTTCGTTCTTGCGTCCGATGGTAATCTCCTTGGCATTCTGCAAGTAGTTCTTGGAGATGCGGGCGATTTCGGGGCTCATGGTTGCCGAGAAGAGCAAGGTGTTCCGTTCTTTGGGGACATCGGCAAGGATAGCGTTGATGCTGTCGGTGAATCCCATATTCAGCATTTCGTCCGCTTCGTCCATCACTATGTTGTGAACGGTCGATAAAGATACGGTTTTGCGCTCCATCAGGTCGAGCAGTCGTCCCGGTGTTGCCACGATGATATGTACGCCGCGTTTCAGGCTGCGTATCTGGCTGTCGATGGAAGAACCGCCGTAAACTGGCAGTACTTTCAGTCCGTCAATGTATTTTGAGTAATCGTTCAGATCGCCCGCTATCTGGAGGCATAGCTCACGGGTGGGGCAAAGTATTAGTGACTGGGGAACCCTGTTCTTTACGTCAATCTGTTGGAGCAGAGGCAGGCCGAATGCGGCTGTTTTACCTGTTCCAGTTTGTGCAAGAGCTACTACATCATTATTTTCTCCTAAAAGGTACGGAATCACTTCCTCTTGTACCGGCATGGGATTCTCATATCCCATCTCTTCAATTGCTTTACGTATCTCCGGAGAAACGCCAAGCTCTTCAAATGTCTTCATTAAATCTCTGTATATCTTTTATTTCGGGCGCAAAGATAGAGAAAAATAATGAATAATGAATAATGGATAATGGATAATTATTGCTGCCTGCATAGCATTCTCCATTTTCCATTAACCATTATCTATTAATAAAATGCTGCGCAACCGTTCGATTTCTTCTGCCGAGAGTCCTATTCCTTTTTTCAGATATGCCTGTACGCTGCCGTATTCCGCATCAATCTGTTCTTTGGCTGCATTCAGGAAGTCTTCCTTGGCAGAGTAGATTGTAGTGATGGCTTCCTGCGAGTTGATAGGGAGTTTATACGCGTATCTGGAGGCTTTGGGGATGTTGAAATAGTCATTACTCAGGCGATAGTCTTTCATGATGGCTTCTTCATTGACTCCCAAAGCGGCAAGTACCAGTGCTGAAACAATGCCCGTACGTCCTTTGCCTGAAGTACAGTGGATGACGACGGGGTAATTGTTGCGGTCGAGCAGGAGTGTGAACAGTTCTTTGTATTCCTTGCGGTAGTTGGTGACCAGTTGACGGTTCATCCGCTCTACTAAACGATAGATCGTATCCGTTTCTATTTTCTTATCACGTATGTCTTGCAGGATGTGTTCCATGTTTCCTGTTGCAATGGGGAGGTGCAGGACGTTAAAGTCTTCATCATGAAACTGTGGATAGTTATGGCGTTCTTCTTCCGAACGCAAATCGATGATAGTCCTTATGCCCATGTTTTTCAATTCCCGGCGGGAGCAGAATGGAATGCTGTCAATCTGTGCGGAACGGTACAGCATTCCCCAGCGGGTATCTTTGCCTGTTTCTGCAGACTTGTATCCTCCCAGGTCACGGAAGTTCTGAATGCCGGGAATATTGACGTTACGGGCAGCTACCCTCACCCGGTATCTGTTGTTGAATACCATCAGGTAGTAATAGCGCTGAGACGGATCATTGGTCACGATGGTCTTTTTCCCTTTCGCAATGTTGATGGTGGCTACGGGATTTTCTTCGGGAATGAAGTCGGGAGAAGTGGAAGCATATACTTTTACCTGTCCTTTCAGTATAGGTGCTGTTTCCCATTTGATAATGGCGTTTCCTACATTGTTCTCTTCACACACTACGGATATAGTGGGCGAAGTGCCGGAACATGACGGAAGTACCAGTAGGATGGTCAGCCAGTTTAACAGGTTTCTGTACATAGTTTCTTTGTCTGATGAATCATGTACTGCAAAGATAGGAATTACCGTTAGATGTGGTAATTCCTTTGCGATTATTAGCCAAAGTTAATAGTAATTTAGGGGATGGTTGTATCCGTAATTACTTCGATGCGTACTGTCCGGCAAACTCCACCGATACCGAATTACTGAAACTGCGGCATACTTCGGCGGCAAAGTCTTTCCCGCACTGAACTACTTTGTCCCAGACTTCTTCATTCAGATTATTAAGGTCACGGTATCGTACATCATATTTAAGCAATCCGTAGATCAATCCCGCATTGAAATTATCTCCGGCACCGATGGTGCTGACTGCTTCCAGCGGTTCTATCGGATATTCTTTGCTGACCAGATTGGTGCGAAGTGATACTTTGTCCCCACCGGCCGTGCATATAAACCGCGGGCAGTAGAACTTGATCTTGTCTTTATATATCTTGTCCACATCTTGCAAGCCATACATATAGAAGAAATCTTCCAGCGATCCCCGTACAATATCGGCGTACTCCAGATTCTCGATAATCGTAGGAGCCAGTTTCATTGCTTCGTTCTTATGTGAAGAGCGGAAGTTCGGGTCGTAGTAGATGATTGCTTTCTTCTCGCGTGCCTGGTCCAGCAGTTCCAGAATCTTCTCCCTGAGTACCGGGTTCAGCGCATAGTAAGAGCCTACCATGACGATATCGTCTTCCTCTAACTTAGGATAAAGCACATCCAGACGTTGCTTGGGATAATCCTTATAGAAGATATATTCAGCATCGCTCTGTTCATTGAGGAATGCCAGTGATACAGGTGATTTACCATCCGGGAAGACATTTACGTGATCCGTCGGAATATTATTTTCACGCATGAATTGCAGAATGATATTTCCTACCCGGTCATTACCTGTTTCACTGATAAAACCTACCTTGATCCCCATTCGTCCGAGGGATACGATGCCGTTGAATACAGAGCCTCCCGGTACGGCTGCGGAAGGCTGGTTTCCCCGAAAGATGATATCGAGGATTGTTTCTCCGATACCGATTACTTTTCGCATAGCGATCTTGATTTTTCGCCCAAATAACCACCGTGATGGCGTTTTGAGTATTCTTCGATGGTGAATCCTGTCTTCTTCATTGTCTGTACTACCAGTATGTCACCGATGACGGTCATGGCGGTAGTCGATGTAGTAGGAGTCATGCCTAACGTACAAACTTCGGCAGGTTTACCGGTGCTCAGACAGACGTTTGATTCGTTGGCCAGCGGGCTGTCGGGATTTCCGGTGATAACGATAAACTTCAGTTCCGGGTCCAGATTATGTGCCAGTCGGGTCAGTTCCACGATTTCGCGTGTTTTGCCGGAGTTGGAGATAAGCAGGAGCAAATCGTTTTTTTGTAAGATGCCGAGGTCGCCGTGCTGCGCTTCACTGGGGTGCAGGAAGACCGATGGAATGCCGGTGGAGCAGAAGGTTGTGGCGATGTTCATGGCAATCTGTCCGGCTTTTCCCATGCCGGAAGTTACTAATTTCCCTTTTTTCTGATGTATCTGTTCTACAATCAGTTGTACTGCTTTCTCGTAAGCGTCTGTTACAGGGATATTGAGCACTGCTTGTGCCTCTTGTTGCAAGAGTTGTTTGATGGAGTCTATCATATAATCAGTTTATTTTTTCTTTTAATTCATCCAGATTGTTTGCTGTTTCATAATAGGTAGAGAAAGATTGTCGGGCGAAGCCCTTATCCTCTAACGTCTTAAGTGCAGCCAGAAGTTCATTATAAAAACCGTATTCGTTATAGAAGATCACCTTTTTCTGATGATATCCGATAGAGGCGGCGGCTATGACGTGGAAAATCTCGTCGAGTGTACCTACACCACCAGGCAATGCGACCAATATCTCCGACTTCTCTGTTATCACATCTTTCCGGTCGCTCAGGTTACGGGTATGAATCACCTCGTCCAGTAATGTGCTCACACTACCTTTTTCTTCCAGTTTGGCAGGAACTACTCCGATGACCGTACCGCCATTCTCTTTCACGGCGCGGGCTACGCATTCCATCAGTCCGAGATTGGCTCCTCCATAAATCAACGTTTTGCCTGCTTTTCCCATCCATTCTCCGATTTGACGGGCACTGTCAAAGTACATTTTGTCAATGTTTTCCGAGGCAGAACAGAATATTCCTATCTTTTTCATACACGTTGTTGCTAATATAGTCTACAAATATCTGCAATTTTCTATAAACGACAATAAGTTTTATTGTATTTTTGCGGCATTAATTCAATAAGGAAGTAGAAAACAATGCATTACAACGAATATACATTGCCGAATGGCCTGCGCATAATTCATGAACCGACTCTCTCGAAAGTAGCTTATTGTGGTTTTGCCATCGATGCCGGAACGCGCGATGAGGCTGAGGATGAGCAGGGGATGGCTCATTTCGTGGAACATCTTATTTTTAAAGGGACGGAGAAGCGGAAAGCGTGGCATATCCTTAACCGCATGGAGAATGTGGGCGGCGATCTGAATGCCTATACGAATAAAGAGGAGACGGTTGTCTATGCCGCCTTCCTGACCGGGCATCTGGAACGTGCCCTCGAATTGCTCGGAGATATTGTATTCCATTCTACTTTCCCGCAGCATGAAATAGAAAAGGAGACGGAAGTGATCATTGACGAAATCCAGTCTTATGAGGATAATCCTTCGGAGTTGATCTTCGATGATTTTGAAGATATGATTTTCCGTAACCATCCGTTGGGAAGGAACATTCTCGGTAAGCCGGAACTGCTGCGGAGTTTCCGTACGGAGGATGTTCTCTCGTTTACCCGTCGCTTTTATCAACCGGGGAATATGGTATTCTTTGTTCAGGGACAATATGATTTCAAGAAGATTATCCGTCTGGCGGAAAAGCATTTGTCCGATATCCCGGCAGTGACGGTGGATAATCAGCGTATGCCTCCTCCTCTTTATGTGCCCGAACGGTTGGTAGTGCCTAAAGATACTCATCAGGCGCATGTAATGATTGGTAGCCGGGGATACAATGCGTATGATGATAAGCGTACGGCACTTTATCTGCTGAATAATGTGCTTGGCGGTCCGGGCATGAACAGTAAGCTGAATGTATCGCTTCGCGAGCGGAGGGGATTGGTGTATAATGTAGAGTCCAATCTGACTTCTTATACCGATACAGGAGCTTTCTGTATCTATTTCGGTACAGATATCGAAGATATGGATATCTGTCTGAAACTGACCTATAAAGAACTGAAGCGAATGCGGGATGTGAAGATGACATCTTCTCAGCTGGCGGCAGCGAAGAAGCAACTGATAGGCCAGATCGGCGTGGCATCTGATAATTTCGAGAATAATGCGCTAGGTATGGCGAAAACATATCTGCACTATCATAAGTATGAATCGTCAGAATCAGTGTTCCATCGTATTGAGGCGTTGACGGCAGAACAACTGCTGGAGGTTGCCAATGAGATGTTTGCGGAGGAATATTTGTCGACGCTGATTTATAAGTGATACCTTGAGTGAAGAATGTCATATTTCCTACAAAACTTTAATACTCTAATGAAAAATAAATGTTTGCTGTTGTTGCTGTTTGCTTCTTTTCCGATTTTCTCATGGGCTGATGAAACTCTTGATTCACTATTGCATGTCCTTGATCAGACAATCTTGGCACATGACACTTATGTGGTACAGCGCGAATCGCGGATACGGCATCTGAAAGAGCTTGCCGGAGACGTGGCTCCTAATTCCATAGAACGCTATAATCTGAATAATCAGATCTATAAGGAATATAAAGCCTTTATTTGCGATTCCGCTATTTACTATTTAAATGAGAATGTTCGTATCGCGGGTAATCTGGGAGATACTGACCGGGAAATAGAAAGTAAGCTGCAACTTTCTCTTTTGCTTTCTTCTACGGGTATGTATACCGAATCAATTGATGTCCTGAAGTCAGTAGACCGACAGAAGGTAACTTCACATCTGATACTTGATTATTATACATGTTTCGATCATGTGTATGGTGAGATGGGATTTTATACACAAGATCAGACGTTATCTGCTTATTATCGGGAAATATCGTCAGCATATAAAGATTCATTATATGCGATATTATCTCCTCAATCGGAAGAATTTATGGTCATGCGCGAAACGTTGTTTCGTGACCGGCACAAGTATGATGAGGCCTTGGAGATAAACGACCGTCGTCTGATGGCAGCAGAGCCCGATACGCCTCAATATGCACTTGTAACTTACCATCGCTCACTTATTTATAAATATCTTGGAGATAAAATAAGAGAGAAACAGAATCTTTGCCTTTCTGCTATCTCTGATATTCGTTCTGCTATTAAAGATCATGCTTCTTTGTGGATGTTGGCTCAGTTGCTCTATGAGAATGGCGATATGGAGAGAGCTTACCAATATATGCGTTTCTCGTGGAATGCTACCAAATTCTATAATGCTCGTCTTCGAAGTTGGCAGAGTGCCGATGTGCTTTCTTTGATTGATAAAACTTATCAGGCGATGATTGAGAAACAGAACGACCGCCTTCAGCAGTATTTAGTGCTGATTACGGCATTGCTGGTGCTGCTGATTGGTGCGTTGGGCTATATATACCGGCAGATGAAGAAATTGGCTGTTGCAAGGAATCATCTGCAGACAGCCAATCATCAATTGAATCAATTGAATGAAGAATTACAGCAAATGAATGCCTGTTTGACATCTACCAATGCAGAACTGTCTGAATCTAACCAGATTAAGGAAGAATATATTGCCCGTTTTATTAAACTCTGCTCTACTTATATCAATCGGCTCGATGCATATCGTCGTATGGTAAATAAGAAAGTATCTGCTGGTCAGATAGCAGAATTACTTAAAATCACCCGCTCACAGGATGCCCTTGATGAGGAATTGGAAGAACTATATGCCAACTTTGATACTGCTTTCCTGCATTTATTTCCCGATTTTGTGAAGAAGTTCAATGCATTGTTGCAAGACAATGAACAAATCATTCTGAAGAAAGATGAATTATTGAATACCGAACTGAGAATTTTTGCATTAATACGTCTTGGTATTGAAGATAGTTCACAAATAGCAGAGTTTCTCCGTTATTCGGTGAATACAATTTATAATTATCGGGCGAAAGTAAAAAACAAAGCTCGTGGTTCCAGAGAAGATTTCGAAGATTTAGTTCGGAAAATACGTTGATCGATGTTGTAACCTATCCACTTTTTAGGCCTCTTTGGTTGATATTAACTTGCTGTTTATTAGTGGTTTGTCTGTTTGTATAATCCACTTATTATACCCTCATTGTCAAATCACTTCAGTTTCTTTATACTTTTGACCTGTGCTTCTGAAATAGTGGCGAAAGTCCTGTCAAGCACATACCTTAATTATAAACTTTAAAATTAATACGCATGAAAAAGAACAGGCGAAAAATCCTTTCGGGGAGTCGCAAGATTCTCTTTGCTATCTTAGCAGTATTTTTTTCTCTGAGTGCATCCGCACAACAATTTACTGCATCCGGTCAGGTGCTGGATGCACAGAAAGAACCGCTTATCGGTGTAAGTGTACAGGAAAAGGGGACAACTAACGGAGCGATAACTGATTTAGACGGTAACTTTACATTGACGGTCCGGTCCAATGCTACTTTAATATTCTCTTATGTAGGATATAAATCGCAGGAACAGAAAGCATCCCGACAGATGAAAGTTACACTTCAGGAAGACAATGAAGTACTTGAAGAAGTAGTTGTGATCGGCTATGGTTCGGTAAAACGTAAAGATGTTACGACAGCCATTTCCACTGTGTCTACTAAAGATCTTGATGTACGTCCCATCGTTTCTGCCGGACAGGCTATTCAGGGTAAGGCAGCCGGTATCTCCGTAATTCAGCCTAGCGGTACGCCGGGAGGAGAGATGTCTATCCGTGTGCGCGGTACTACTTCTATGAACGGAAGTAACGATCCGCTATATGTAGTGGATGGTGTTCCTGTGGATAACATTAAGTTTTTATCTCCGAATGATATTGAAAGCATGCAGATTCTGAAAGATGCCTCTTCGGCTTCTATTTATGGTTCGCGTGCTGCCAATGGTGTAATTCTGATTACAACAAAGGCCGGAGCGACCGGAAAGGCAAAAGTATCTCTGACAGCACAGTTTGGCTTGAACAAGGTGGCGGATAAGGTAGAATCTCTGAATGCTGCGCAGTATAAAGAGTTACAGGATGAAATCGGACTGGTATCCTTGCCTGATGGACTGCCCGACCGTACTGATTGGTTTGACGAAACATATAAGACCGGAAAGATGCAAAACTATCAGGTAGCAGTATCTAACGGTAATGAAAAGATGAAATACTATCTTTCTGCCGGATATCTCGATGAAAAGGGAATACTGGATATCTCTTATTACAAGCGTTATAATTTCCGGGTGAATCTTGAAAATCAGATTCGTAGCTGGTTGACAGTAAGTGCTAATATCTCCTACTCGGACTATACCAGTAACGGAGGGGGAGCGATGGGAACAGGAGCGAATCGTGGTGGCGTTGTATTGGCTGTTATCAATACGCCGACATATGCTCCGATCTGGGATGCTTTAAATCCGAACCAGTATTACAATAACTTCTATGGAGTTGGAAATATCACCAACCCGTTGGAGAACATGGCACGTGCAAAGAATAATAAAGATAAGGAAAACCGTTTGCTGGCATCGGGCAACGTGTTGCTTACCTTGCTGCCGGAGTTGAAGTTTAAATCAACTCTAACACTTGACCGTCGCAATGCTGTAAATACTACTTTTCTTGATCCGATTTCTACTGCCTGGGGACGTAACCAGTATGGTGAAGCCTCCGACAACCGGAATATGAATACGGTATTGACATTCGACAATGTATTTACTTACAATAAGAACTTCAAGAGACATGGCCTGGAGGTAATGGCAGGGTCATCGTGGACGGATTCAGACTACTCTAACAGCTGGATAAACGGTTCACACTACCGCAATGATCTGATACAGACCTTGAATGCCGCGAACAAGATTGCCTGGGATAATACCGGTACAGGTGCTTCTCAATGGGGAATTATGTCATTTTTCGGACGTGTAGCTTACAATTTTGATAGTAAGTACCTGTTGACGGCTAACCTGCGTGCCGACGGTTCTTCTAAGTTGCATCCTGATCATCGTTGGGGGGTATTCCCATCGTTCTCAGCTGCCTGGCGTGTATCTTCCGAGAAGTTTATGGCTGATCTGACGTGGATTGATGATTTTAAAATACGTGGAGGCTGGGGACAGACAGGTAATCAGTCTGGTATTGGTGACTATGCTTATTTGCAACGTTATAATATCGGTCGTATTGAATGGTTTAAGGTAGCGGCTGAAGGTGATACAACAGATTATGCGAATGCGGTACCGACTATCAGCCAGGCCAATTTACGTACGTCTGACCTTACTTGGGAAACGACTACTCAGACCAATATTGGTCTGGACCTGACAGTATTGAATGGACGTTTGACTTTTAACATGGACTACTATTACAAGAAGACCAAGAACATGCTGATGAACGTATCACTGCCTGCCGGTGCTGCCGCAGCTACTTCTATCGCCCGTAATGAAGGTGAAATGACTAATAAAGGTTTTGAGCTTACCATTAGTTCGAAGAACTTCCGGGGGGGAGCATTTACCTGGGATACGGACTTCAATATTTCCTTCAACCGGAACAAATTGACGAAACTTGAATTGCAGAAAGTGTACTATGATGCCAAAACTGCGGATGTAGTCAACGATTATGTAGTGCGTAATGAGCCGGGACGTGCTTTAGGAGGCTTTTACGGATATATCAGTGACGGTGTAGATCCTGAGACAGGTGAATTAATGTATCGTGACCTGAGTGGTGATGGTAAAATCTCGACTTCCGACCGTACTTATATCGGCGACCCGAATCCGGACTTTACTTATGGTCTGACCAACACTTTCTCATGGAAAGGATTTAATTTGAGTGTGTTTATCCAAGGCTCTTATGGAAATGATATCTTCAATGCTTCCCGTATAGAAACAGAAGGGATGTACGATGGAAAGAATCAGTCTACCAAAGTACTGAACCGCTGGAAGATACCCGGACAGATAACCAATGTGCCGAAAGCTAATTTCAAGTTGCTGAACTCTACTTACTTTATTGAAGATGGCAGTTACCTGAGATTGAAAGACGTTTCCTTGTCGTACAACTTTAAGGGCAAATTACTGCAGAAATGGGGAATCACCCGTCTGCAACCTTACTTTACCGCTACCAATCTGCTGACATGGACAAGCTACTCCGGCATGGATCCGGAAGTAAACCAATGGGGCAACAGCGGTACGGTGCAAGGCATCGACTGGGGTACATACCCGCATTCTAGATCATACGTGTTTGGTATTAATGTTGAATTCTAATGAAAGGAAAGACTATGAAACTAAGATATATATTTTATGGACTCACTTCCGGTTTGCTGTTCGGACTTTCTTCCTGCTCACTGAATTACGATCCGATCGATACTTATTCGGATGTGACCGAAGGTGTGACGGATACCGGTACAAAGGTGGTATTTAAAGATAAAGCGGCTGTAGAAAGTCACCTGACGACTATCTACAATCAAATGCGCGACCGTCAGGAACACTGGTATGTGGACTTGTTGCTCATATCAGATTCGCATGCGGATAATGCGTACGCAGGAACTACGGGAGCTGAGGTACTTCCGTTTGAGAACAATTCCATCGAAGGTTCCAACTCTGTGCTCGAACGTGACTGGAACCGTTATCTGGAAGACGTTGCCCGTGCCAATAAATTGATATGTAATATTGACTTGGTGACCGATAACTCTTTGACTACTGCCGAACGTGCGCAGTATAAGGCGGAAGCAATGATATTCCGTGCCATGGTCATGTTCGATATGGTACGTCTGTGGGGGGATTTCCCGGTTATTACAACAGTAGCTGATGATATTACTTCAGAAAATATCGAAGATGTGTATGAACAATATTTCCCGGCACAAAACACAGAACTGGAAGCTTATCAGCAGATAGAGAAAGATTTGCTGGCTGCCATCCAGCATGCGCCGGATAATACGGCAGGCAACAAAACTCTGTTTACAAAATCCGTAGCCCGTACTCTTCTTGCAAAGATCTATGCAGAGAAACCGTTGCGTGACTATTCAAAAGTAATCCGTTACTGTGACGAGGTGAAGGCTGATGGTTTTGAGCTTGTGAAGGACTTTAGCGATTTGTTCGGCATGAATGCTGCCGGAACGGATGCAAAAGCCCGTAATACTAAAGAATCTATACTGGAAGCTCAGTTTACTCCCGGTTCGGGTAACTGGTGTACATGGATGTTCGGACGTGACCTTGTAAACTGGAATAATAACTTCACTTGGGCAAAATGGGTAACTCCGTCACGTGATTTGATCAATGCTTTCAAGAAAGAAGGAGATCAGATTCGCTTTCAGGAATCCGTAGTTTACTATGATTGTAATTGGAGCAACTATTATCCGTCGGACAATTATCCTTTCATGTACAAATGCCGTTCGGCTAATAGCAGCATTATTAAATACCGCTATGCTGATGTGCTGTTATTGAAGGCAGAAGCATTGATCATGCAGGATACGCCGGATCTGGAAGCGGCAGCTAAGATCATCGACGAAGTGCGTGAACGTGCCGGATTGGGCGAATTGTCTTCATCCGTACGTAAAGACCGGGATGCGATGATTACCGCATTGCTCAACGAACGTCGGCTGGAACTGGCATTCGAAGGACAACGCTGGTTTGATCTGGTTCGTCTGGATAAGGTAGAAGAGGTGATGAACGCCGTATATGCGAAAGATTCAGGTCGCAAGTCACAGGTTTACGCCTTTGACAAGAACTCTTATCGCCTGCCTATCCCACAATCGGTAATCGATGCCAATGACAAGATTGAACAGAACCCCGGATATTGATAGAGCCGGAGATAACATCACTTATAATGTATTTAAATAGAAAAAGAAACTAACGATTATGATAAACATGAGAAATATAGCACTGACCTTTTTAGGATGCTTCACCATATTAGCGGCTTGTAGCAATAGTGATGATGCGGAAAAACCGGTAGTACCTGTCCCCACCGGAGATGTAGCCATTTATACGACAACCAGCAGTCTGACCCGTGATTTGACCCGTGATGCGGTAAACTTCAGCCCGAAAGACAATCTGGCTCCGACCACAATAACTTTGAATCCTGCGGAACAGTACCAGACGATGGATGGTTTCGGAGCAGCTATCACAGGTTCTACCTGTTACAACCTGTTACTGATGAAACCGGCTGACCGTCATGCTTTCCTGACGGAAACATTCTCCGACAAAGATGGTTTCGGATTCAGTTACATCCGTATTTCCATCGGTTGTTCGGACTTCTCGTTAAGCGAATATACCTGCTGTGATACGAAAGGGATCGAAAACTTTGCTTTGCAGAGCGAAGAAAAGGACTATATCCTTCCGATCCTGAAAGAGATTCTGGCCATTAACTCTTCTATCAAGGTAATTGCCGCTCCTTGGACCTGTCCGAAATGGATGAAAGTGAAAAGCCTGACAGACCGTACACCATTGGATTCGTGGACGAACGGACAATTGAACCCGGATTATTATCAGGATTATGCTACTTATTTTGTGAAATGGATACAGGCATTTAAAGCCGAAGGCATTGACATTTATGCAGTAACTCCGCAAAATGAACCTTTGAACCGTGGCAACTCCGCTTCGCTCTATATGGAATGGGAAGAACAAAGAGACTTCGTGAAAACAGCGCTCGGTCCTCAGATGAAAGCTGCCGGACTGTCTACCAAGATTTATGCTTTCGACCATAACTACAATTATGACAATATCGAATCGCAGAAGAACTATCCGGGCAAGATTTACGAAGATGCTGCTGCTTCTCAGTATCTGGCAGGTGCTGCTTACCATAACTATGGCGGCAACCGTGAAGAATTGCTGAATATACATCAGGCATATCCTGAGAAAGAACTTCTGTTTACAGAAACTTCTATCGGCACATGGAACAGCGGACGTGACTTGTCGAAGCGTCTGATGGAAGATATGGAAGAGGTAGCATTGGGAACAATCAATAATTGGTGTAAGGGCGTAATTGTCTGGAATCTGATGCTCGATAACGACCGTGGTCCGAATCGTGAAGGTGGTTGTCAGACTTGCTATGGTGCGGTAGATATCAATAACAGTGATTATAAGACAATCATACGTAACTCTCACTACTATATCATTGCTCATCTTTCAAGTGTTGTGAAGCCGGGAGCTGTGCGTATCGCCACTACCGGTTATACGGACAACGGTATTACCTGTTCTGCTTTCGAAAATACGGACGGAACGTATGCCTTTGTTCTGATAAACAACAATGAGAAGTCGAAGAAGATAACTGTCAGCGACGGCCAACGTCATTTTGCTTATGACGTTCCCGGTAAATCAGTAACTTCATACCGTTGGGCAAAGTCAAAGTAAGAACCTTAAAAGTATAAAGACAATGAAAAAAAGTATCTATATAACATTGGCATTGGCGGGAATCTTATCCATGAATTCCTGTAATGATGACGAGTTCCTTCCCGGTAATCCGAGTATGGAGATCAAGGCGGAGAATGCGGATGCCCTTTTCGGCGACAGCCTTCCGTTTACGATCAAGGCTTCGGATGTAGACGTTCCTCTTTCTACTTTGAAAGCGCAGCTTTTCTATGGAGAAGAACAGGTATCTGAAACGGTGATCCGAACAAAGACAAGTGGAAGCGACTATACTGGAAAGATTTATATTCCTTATTATGCTAATATTCCTAACGGAAAGGCGACATTGAAGTATATTCTTCAGAATATTCACTTTACTACGACGGAACAGGAAACGGAACTTACGTTGGCACGCCCGGACTTTCCTTATCTGACCCTGGTAGATGAAGAAGGGCAGGAGTACCGGATGGACAGGCAATCGATGTATCATTATAGCGTATCGGGAGACTTTTCGCAGAAGATGAAAGCGTATATCAAAACTCCGAAAGTAGGGGAGCACGGCAACGAGCTAACTTTTGGCTGGGAAGACAATACGATTGCAGTAGGCTCTACTACGTCTATCCCGTTCTCCAATACAGAGCCGGGCAATTATACGATTCAGTTTAATACTTTCAACTATGAAGCAAGTCCGTTTGCCAAATTATTGCTGAATGGAAAAGAAATGGAATTGGTAGAAAACGATGTATATGCTGTTAAACTGTCGTTAAAGCAGAATGACATTCTGACGTTCGAAGGAGTGCCTGCTTATGATGAATGGTGGATTGATCCGGACTTCTTTGAAAAGCAGGAGGATGGAACACTGAAGTTCCTGCCGATTGACGGAAGCTATCAGATTACAGCAAACGGTAAGAGACAGTACTTCTCTGTCATAGCTTTAAAAGACGGTGAAGCAGCTAAATTGCAGGATGACGGAACAGGAGCTATCTGGGCTATCGGAAATGGAATTGGCAAGCCGTCGGTATCTTTGTACGAAGTGGGATGGACGCCGGAGAATGGTTTGTGTATGCCGCAACTTGCGGCAAAGAAGTATCAACTTACGTTTACTGCCGGTGTGACTATGAAAACAAGTGATATTGACTTTAAATTCTTCCACATAAACAAGTGGGATAATGGTGAATTTAAGGGAGATGCCATCTCTACTACAAGCGATCTTGTTGAAATAACAGAGTCGGGTAACTTGAAGTTGCAGGAAGGTCAGAAATTTGAGAGAGGCGGTGTTTATAAGTTTACGGTAGATGTAACGAAAGGTAATACCAAAGCAGTACTGACTGTAGAGAAAGTAGGACAGGTAGACTTGCCGCGACCGGACATTACAATCAATGGAATGAAGCTGGAAGAAGGCAGTTCCGATATGTATCAATTGCAGATGTCTTTGACGCAGAACCAGACACTCGAAATAGGTGGCATCGAAGATCTAAATGATTGGTATGTTGATCCGGATTATCTGGTGAAGACCGGAGATAATCACTTGAAGTTCTTGCCGGTTGCCGGTAGCTACAGGGTGATGGTAAATGCTACACGCAAATACTTTGCAGTAGTACGTATGAATGGCAATAGTGAAGCCGGACTGGATGCTGACGGGCATGGTGCCGTATGGTTGTTGGGCTATGGTATGGGCTCTCCGTCTATTAAGGACGAATTTAACTGGGACTTTTCGACTGCTTATTGTGTGGCGGAAATCAGTCCGAAAGTTTATCAGTTTACTGGGAAGACTGGTGCTGAAGGCAGTACGGTTATTGGTGAACGCATACGATACGATTATATCAGTGTTAAATATCTGGGTGGAAAGTCTTGGGATCAGCAATTTCATCAAAAGAACCTGCAAATGGATCAGGCTACCCGGAACTTATTCAATGTTGATGAGGAAAATCTTGTATTGGCCTCTCCGTTGGAACAGGGAGTTACTTATGTGTTTACGTTAGATTTCACTCAGGGGATAGATAAAGGAATTCTTTCTGTTGTGAAGAAGTAAAAATACAGAAATCATTTATGAACATGAAATTTAAAGCAACGTTACTTGGCTTGTCTATAGCCGCCGTTTTACCGACTATGAATATGGCGCAGACACCAGTATATCTGGACACGAGCAAGCCTATCGAAGAACGGGTGAAAGATGCGCTGAGCCGTATGACACTTGAAGAGAAGGTGAAGATGACTCATGCGCAGTCTAAATTTAGTTCACCGGGAGTCCCTCGTCTGGGGATTCCCGAAGTATGGGCAACCGATGGTCCTCACGGCATCCGTCCCGAAGTATTATGGGATGAGTGGGATCAGGCAGGATGGACAAACGATTCCTGTATAGCCTATCCTGCATTGACTTGCCTTTCTGCAACATGGAATCCCGAAATGTCTTACCTTTATGGGAAGAGCATTGGCGAAGAAGCCCGTTACCGGAAAAAAGATATTCTCCTGGGGCCCGGTGTCAACATCTATCGCACCCCGTTGAATGGGCGTAATTTTGAATATATGGGCGAAGATCCGTACCTGTCTTCCATGATGGTAGTTCCTTATATTAAGGGAGTACAGGAAAACGGTGTTGCTGCTTGTGTGAAGCATTACGCATTAAACAATCAGGAGTTCAACCGTCACACCACCAATGTTCATTTGAGCGACCGTGCTCTTTATGAGATTTATCTTCCGGCTTTCAAAGCGGCCGTTCAGGAAGGTGGTGCTTGGGCAATAATGGGAGCTTACAACCTTTATTCGTTTAGTGAAGATACCGACTCCGGTAAGCTCTATAAGACTCAGCATGCGTGCCATAATAAGCGATTGCTGCAAGATATTCTGCGTAAGGAATGGGGCTTTGATGGTGTCGTCGTTTCAGATTGGGGCGGAGTACATGATACTTTCCAGGCCATTTCGAATGGTCTGGATATGGAGTTCGGTTCATGGACAAACGGACTTTCTGCCGGGACAAGGAATGCTTATGACAATTACTATTTGGCACATCCTTACCTGAAACTGATCCAGGACGGCACAGTCGGAACCAAAGAACTGGACGAAAAAGTGAGTAATATCCTCCGTCTGATCTTCCGCACTTCGATGAACCCGTATAAACCTTTCGGTTCTCTGGCTTCGCCCGAGCATGGACAAGCCGGACGCAAAATCGGTGAAGAAGGAATTGTACTGTTACAGAATAAGGATAATGTATTGCCTATTGACTTGAAGAAAGCCAGGAAGATTGCTGTTATCGGTGAAAACGCCATTAAGATGATGACTGTAGGGGGTGGTAGTTCTTCTCTGAAAGTGAAATATGAGATATCTCCTTTGGACGGCTTGAAGAACCGCGTAGGTTCACAGGCGGAAGTTTTGTATGCCCGTGGATACGTTGGTGACCCGACAGGGGAATATAATGGAGTACAGACCGGACAAGATTTGAAAGACGACCGTTCGGAGGATGAACTTCTTGCTGAGGCCGTAGAAGTGTCTAAAGATGCGGATTACGTAATTTTCTTCGGTGGACTGAACAAGAGCAATCATCAGGATTGCGAAGATTCGGACCGTGCATCCCTTGGGTTGCCGTATGCGCAGGACAGAGTGATTGGCGAGTTGGCAAAAGTAAATAAGAACTTGATTGTCGTAAACATCTCCGGTAATGCGGTTGCCATGCCTTGGGTAAATGAAGTACCCGCTATTGTTCAGGGTTGGTTCTTAGGTTCGGAAGCCGGAACAGCTCTTGCTTCGGTACTGCTAGGAGATGCTAATCCGTCGGGGAAACTTCCTTTTACTTTTCCTGCAAGACTGGAAGACGTAGGCGCACATACACTGGGTGAATATCCGGGGAATAAAGAAGAACTGGCACACTCCAAGAACAATGGTGATACCATAAACGAAATCTATCGTGAAGATATTTTTGTAGGCTATCGCTGGGCAGACAAAGAAAAGATCAAACCGCTTTTCCCGTTCGGACACGGATTGAGCTATACTACTTTCGCTTACGGGAAACCTTCGGCTGACAAAAAGGTGATGACTGCCGATGATACCATCTCTTTCACGATCAACGTAAAGAATACAGGTACTCGTGAAGGTCAGGAAGTTATCCAGCTTTATGTCAGCGATAAGAAATCCTCTCTGCCTCGTCCGGTCAAGGAACTGAAAGGCTTCAAGAAAGTAAAACTGGCTCCGGGTGAGGAGAAGGCTGTAACGCTGACGATTGATAAAAAAGCCCTGAGCTTCTTCGATGATGTCAAACACGAGTGGATGGCAGAACCGGGTAAGTTTGAAGCAGTCATCGGAACATCATCCAGAGACATTAAAGGAATTGTACCATTTGAGTTGAGATAGGTATCCGTTTGGTAAAACTGGGGTCCTTCCCCGGTAAAACAGATTGCTGGGAGAATGTTGTTATCTTATAAAAGAGAGAGTCACAACATTCTCCTTTTTCTTTGAAACGAGTCTTGTTTGTGGTTAGAAATAAGGCTTCTTAGCTTGATTTTACTGTGATAAACTTCAATCAATGATGAATTGTAGTGATATAGAATGTGCCTCTTTCAACTAGAGTTAAAACGTTATTCTTATTGTCACTTGTCACTTTCCAGGCTTAATGTGCTGGAATTTAGCGTGATAAGGGTGACAATAGGTGGTGACAATAGGGTGATAATAGAGAAAAACAACTTTTCTATTGTCACCTTACATAAGAGATTCTGCCTTCCTGATTCAGGTAAGACGGTTCATTTAATGGTCTGTGCTACGTTTATTAAGCTGTTTTCAACGTTAGATTAATGTATTACGGTCGTTACATTTCTTCGTTTCACGTCTGTAATCCCATGAGTTCATGTACGTGAACCGATGGGATCACGTACGCAGTCCCAACGGTTTACGTACGTGGAACGAAAACAGGAAGCGGACAAAAGATATTAATCAAGGCTTGTCCGCCTGTTAACCTTACCGGGATATATGATAAGATACGTAGTGTCAGGACGTTTGATGTCTTTGTCTGGCTTTTATAGTGTTATTTATCTGTTGCCATCAGGATCAACTAATGGCAGAGCAACTGTTGGAGGTTGCTACAATGCTGTATTTATTAACTTATTGAGAGAATAATCCTATTTAGATTTAATGCTGCTCTTATCACCTGATCCATATTATAATACTTATATTCAGCTAATCGTCCTCCAAAATATACATTTTTTTCTTGTCGGACAAGTCTTGCATATCTACTATATAAGTAGTTATTGCGCTCATCGTTTATAGGATAGTACGGTTCAGAGTCTTTTGAGAAAGCAAATGGAAATTCTTTAGTTATCATTGTATCCGATTGATTTCCGAACTCAAAATGTTTATGTTCTATAATTCGAGTATAAGGAGTTTCACAGTCTGTATAATTAACAACAGCATTACCTTGATAGTTGGCAATCCCTTTAAGAAAAATTGTCTCAAACAATAGGCTACGATATTCTAATTTCCCATAGCAATAATTGAAATATCTATCAACCTCACCTGTATATATAACGGTATGAGCAATACTGTCAAAGTAATCCTTACGTTCAAAATAATCTGTATTCAATATCACATCACTTCCCAATAACATTTTTTTTATGATAGAAGTATATCCCTGTTTGGGAATGCCCTGATAGACATCATTAAAATAATTATTGTCAAATACGAAACGAACTGGAATTCGCTTGATAATGGAAGGTGGTAGTTCCGTAGCTTTCTTTCCCCATTGTTTTTCTGTATATCCTTTGATTAAGATTTCGTAGATGTCTCTTCCTACCAAAGATATAGCCTGCTCTTCCAAGTTCACAGGCTCTATATCCGATTGCGTCCTTTGCTGTTCAATTTTACATTGCGCTTCTTGTGGTGTGGTTACTCCCCAAATCTGATAGAAAGTATTCATATTGAAAGGCAAGTTGTACAATTTGCCTTTATAATTAGCTATAGGCGAGTTCGTATATCGGTTAAAGTCTGAAAATGAATTTATATACTCCCATACTTCCTTATCGTTGGTATGGAATATGTGTGCTCCATATTGATGTACTGTAATTCCATTCACATTACTAGTATAAATATTACCTCCAACATGACTGCGCTTGTCTATCACAAGACATCTTTTCCCTTGTCGGACAAGTTGTTCAGCCATTACAGAACCAAATAAACCTGCTCCAATGATTAGGTAATCGTATTGTCTCATGTTTGTGTTTTACTACTGATTTTGAATATATTATCTCCAGTTGCCAAAAAAATAGTGAACGGCAAATGCCTCTTCCAGACAATCTTCCAATTCCTCACTCATCTCTCCATATCTAAACCTTTGGGCTTGAACCAGATCGAATGGAGTAACATACTTGGCGGGAATTAAATAAACCTCGTTCTTCTCCTGTTCCGATAAGCTATCATATAAATCGATAAGTATCCATGGTCCCGTTGTGTTATAAACGCAAAGATCCTTGGATGCCTTATAGTTTACCATTTCTTCGGTGAATACCGTTTCCACGATTTTCTGCATAAATGGATGTCCCGATTCGCACAACATTAAGGCATTATTGAATACCTGACCAATTTCACGTTTGAAAACCTTGCAATGTGATTTCGGTTCAAGAGCAAAGCAGCAAGTTTTATCCTTTATCAGTTCGTCTATCGGTTCGATGGATTCATAGTCGAAATCGACATACATGCCTCCGATCTTATTTAAGATAAGGTAACGTATTGCATCCCATCGCTGGACATTATAAGGGAATTGGTTATAAATATCCCAATACTGAGGATAAAACTCTTGAATGAATTCATTCATCATCCGGTTATCCCAAAGTTTATACTCCCAGTTCGGATAGTCCCTTTTCCATGTTTCACCTAATACTCTAAAGTGTTCCGGCAATGGTCCATCTACTCCTGACCATATCTGGTGGATGATAGAAGGTATTTTTTTTCCCATATTCTTTTTAGTTTAAACCCATCCATTAAAGAAGTAATGTATAGAGTATGCTTCTTCCAGTTTGTTCTCTAATTCATCCGATTCATATCCTTGTCTTAACAGTTTGATCTCTTTGTCAGTGAACGGACTAACGTATTTGGCGGGAATCAGATAAATACTTTCTTTGTCGGGATATTCTTCGTATAGCTTAACTAGCAGAAGAGGTCCGGTCGTATTCAGAATTTCCAAAATCTTTTCTCCCCATAATAGCTCTCTGGAGGATCTTTTGTATTGAAATACATTTTCTATGATTGTTTTTATGAACGGATGGTTGGGAATGCTAGCCATTAAAGCATTATTGAAATATAATTCCTTATTAAATACTTTACCATGCGCCTCGGGTTCCATTGAGAAACAACAGGTTTTATCGGCTAACAAAGTATTGTGTGAAGATAAGCATTCCGCATCGAAATCGACATACATTCCACCGATCTTATCTAAAATAAGATAACGAATTGCATCCCATCGCTGTACGTTGTATTGAAAATTGCTATATACTTCCCAGTAGTCGGGATAGTTTTGTTGAACAAAAGAGTTCATTCGATCATTGTCCCAGAATTCATATCTCCAGTCCGGATGATACTTTTTCCACGTTTCGCCTAATACACTGAAATACTCAGGTAATGGTTCGTCAACTCCCGACCATATCTGGTGGATGATTTTGGGTATTGGTGTTTTCATGTATGCTTGATAAAAGTTTTATTTGTGCTCCAAATATAATCAATTATTTTTTATATTCTATTTTATGGATATACTATTTTTTTCTGATTGTTTTCTTTTGATCCTCGTTTGTTTTAACTATATTTGAAAACTTGATCTTTAAACTTTGTAAAAGCACATGAACAAAACAATTTTGAAAATTGCTAATCTTATAAGCATGAGCCCTCAATCAGGGAAAGAATCGGGATTGATGGGTGGAAAAATGGGGAGAACTTTGTTTTATTACGAACTTTCAAGAATGACCGGTATAAAATCCTATAATGATATGGCGGATCTCTTATTAGAGGAGATTGTATGCGATGTAGAAAGGATGAAAGACACCAGTCTGGAGTCCGGATTGAGTGGAATCGGTTGGGGCGTTAATTATGCTATTCAAAATTCTTTTGTAGATGCGGATGAAGAGGTACTGGATGAACTGGAGAATTATCTGTTTACCGAAGACTGGGAATTTATTGATATAAGCAGTACTTTCACTTTTTTGTCACCTGCAATTTATCTGTTATCTAAACTGGAGGAAACCCCGGTCTCAGTTCCCTATGACAACTACCTCTCTATCTTGATAGAAACTTGCAAAAGTCATTTCTCAATCAAAAAGAGTAAAACGTTGGATCTTATCAATTCAATGCTTTACTTTCTTCTTGGACTTAAACGAATGAATGTCTGCCACCAAGATGTTGACCCACTTATTCATGAGATCCTTAGTTACCTGATCAGCCATGAGAAAATGAAAAATGATTCACGTGGTGATGTATCTATTCTTTTAAGCTTATTGAAACAGATACCCCATTCAACTGATTTAAAAGAAGAAGCAGTAGCAAACCTGAAAGAAATAGCCAATAGTAGTCAATGGAATTTAGTCGCCTATAAAAAGTTTTTGTGGCAGCAATTCCTATTTGCTGATTCTATTGGAGAAGAAGATAGTAAACTAGATGAATTCCTCTTGCATTTTGACTTTGAAACAGAAGATGCGAAAGAAATTCTGTTGCCATTGGGATTGTGTTTGATAAATAAAAAGAAGTAAAGATGAATAAAGAATATCATGTAGACGGATTTTCCATTATAATGCCTACTTACAACCAAAGTGAGTTTATCAGGCGTGCTATTTTGAGTGTGATCGAGCAGACTTATGCATCATGGGAATTGATTATTGTAGACGATGGATGTACAGACGGTACGGAAGAGAACGTAAAGGACTATCTTGAAACGTATAACAATATCGCTTATATTCGTAATCAGACGAATAAAGGAATGGGACATGCTATTAATCAGGGACTTGCTGTTGCCCGATATTCATACATAGCCTACCTTCCCTCTGATGACTTCTACTATGTCAATCATTTGCAAGATCTGAAGGAACGTTTTGAAGAGTCGGGAGATATTGTGTTGGTTTATAGTGGGATGCGGTATGACTTGAATGATACGGTAGTTTATTCTTCCGATTATCAAACCTTGGGCGTGAGAGAAGGGTATAGTCTACAGCTAGCACAGACAGCGCATCGAAAAACGGAAGACCGTTGGGTGGAAAGAGATGAATGGGTGACGGACGACCTATATCGGATGTTTTGGTGTCGCTTGGTTGATAAGGGCGCTTTTATTCCTACCAATAAAATAAGCGCTTATTGGACCAATCATCCCAATCAGCGACACAAGATTATCAGCGAAAAATATGGTGGAGGAATTAACCCTTATCGAAGTTTCTATCATGTGCGGGGACCTATAAAGATTCATGTATCAGATTATAAATTTACCGATGAAGAAGAAATTTACAAAAACTTCAGGCATGAGACAGTACCGTCAAAAGATTGTCTCAAGATTTTAATGGTAGGAGAATTGGCTTTCAATCCGGATCGAATTTATGCCTTTGAAGAAGCCGGACATCAGCTATATGGCTTATGGATGCAGAGACCAACTTACTGTAGTACTACCGTAGGACCTCTTCCTTTCGGTAATGTCACAGATATTCCGTATGATGATTACCAAAATAAGATAAAAGAGATAAAACCGGATATCATCTACGCTTTATTAAATTTTGGCGCTATTCCTTTGGCTTATGAAGTTTGCAAGAACTTTCCGGATATTCCTTTCGTCTGGCATTTTAAGGAGAGCTCCTTTCATGCTATCCGAGAGGGAAAATGGAAAGAACTGGTATACTTATATAGCCATGCAGATGGTAAGATCTTCATTAATGAGGAAGTAAAAGCTTGGTTTGAACAATTTATTCCGGGCATGAAGCAGACTTTTATTCTGGATGGGGATCTTCCAAAGAAGGACTATTTTGACGGTGCGTTGTCTAAACGGCTTTCAGAAACAGATAACGAGATACATACGGTACTTCCTGGAAGAAATGTAGGAATTAATGATGAACTGATTACTACCATGGCTCGTGAAAGTATCCATCTCCATATCTATACGGAGAATTTTCATAATCAGCGAATGGGATATCTTCGTTTTTTGCAAGAGTTAGCGCCTCAGCATCTTCATTTGCATCCACATTGTGCACCTGAAAACTGGTTGACCGAATTCTCCCAATACGATGCAGGATGGTTGCATTGCTTTGAAAGCGAAAATGGTGGTAATGTGTTAAATGCTAATTGGAATGATTTAAATATTCCTGCCAGACTAACTACCTTGGCTATGGCAGGTCTACCCATGATTCAGAAAGATAATTCAGATCATCTTGTTGCAATGCAGACCATTGCTCAAAAGAAAGATGTGGGTATATTCTTTAAAGATGCAGATGATTTATGTCGTCAGTTGAAAGATAAAAAAAGGATGGCTATTTTGCAGGAGAACATACTCAAACATCGGTATGAATTTAGCTTTGATTATCATCTTCCTGCGTTAATATCATTTTTCCGGGATGTTATCAGGGAAAAGACTAGGGGGATGTGAAAGTTCCATCCCCCCATTTTTCTAATTTATGCTTATGGTATATTCTCTATAAAACATAAATTGGGTTTACCTATTACTGCCTCATAATTGGAGGGTGAAGGGCAAAGCCATTGGTAAATGCAATCACAGCAGGGTTGTTCATTACGAATTTTAAGCCATGACTTTCCTTCAGTTAGTTCACGATAAACAATGCTATGTGGAGTTTCTTTTATATTTCCTATAGAAGGAGCATTCAAATTTGCATATATTTTATCATCAGGTAAAATAATTAAATTGCCAAATGAGAAAATATTAAGTTTTTGGCGAACAAATACTTCACGTTTTGATAATTCTATTTCAGAAATATCCTCTTCATCCATGTACAGATTATCCTCAAAAAATGATAAATTATCCTCTGTATATATAGGTGCTATTTCAATATTTGCTAGCTCATTTCTTTCTATACACGAAGTCGCATGTTCATAATCTTCTTCTGAGCGAACAAGAAAAATGAAAGAGATAGGTAGCTGTTTGATGATTGATATATGCTCATCTATTGCTGAATAATCGGATACAAGTACAGTATAAGAAATCGAATCATTTTTCCAATCTTTATTGTCCTGTATGTATCTTAAAAAGTCATTAGTGAGGCAGTAGACTGATAACTTACCGTATCCAATATCTAATATGTCTGATAATAATTTTTTAAAAGCTGGATAGGATGCTATGTCACCTACAAAAGCTAATTCCAAAAGAAAAGCTGATGAACGGGCATTCATGGCAAAAGTTGTAATATCCTTGCGATTGAGTGGAACATCTGTTTGTACAGGATAGTATGCTGTTTGTTTGGTATAAGAAATATTTCCATAATCACTTCCATTGATGTGGAATATCATTTTATGAAGGTTATTAATGACATTCCCATCAATTCCGCGTTTATGCTCCCATTCGTAATAGTTCACTCCATCTTGCAGTTTTAGTACAGGCTTTATTGATACCGGGCGTTTATTTACTCCATTATCTCTCACCAACTGACCACTTTCTGTCTTAATTATATCATCTACCCACTCCTTTATTTGCTGCTTTTGCAAGAGCTCTTCCGATAAATCAACTCTATACAGTCGATTAATATCAAGCAAAACTTCTGTTAACTCTGCCAACTCTCCTTTATTTTCAAAATAGATCTTCGCATAGTTTTTTGCATTATAGATATATCCTCTATTATGTTTTACCCAAAGGAATGTATCTGGGTATAAAATCAACCAATATTTTCTCATAATTTTATCCTCTTACTACGACTTCTTTTAGTATTCTGTTATAAAGCTCTGGATGCTTATCTAGATGATCCATGTAGTACTCTTTTTGTTTCTCGTGTTGTGTAGCTGAGTAATAGCTGTAACATTTAGATGTTTTATCATGTATGTCATCTATTTGATATACGCATTGTGTACACAACTGCTTTGCCGCACAGGTTTTACATTGATTCATATAACGGAATGTATATTTATTATGTTGTCGGGCTGCTTGTTCTAGATTAAGTTCAACTTTTTTATTGGTTATCTGTCCTAGTGCAAACTCATGATCTATTTTTTCACATTGAAGAATACGTCCTTTTACTGTTATAAACATTTTCTTTGAAAAAGGGATGCAAGTTCCCGAAGGTGGAAATGAAGATCCTTCTCTGCCTAGTAATAAATCATTGTAATCATTGAATACATTTCCTGTGTGGTGGTAAATGTAATTAACGAGTGCGCCTGTTTCTGGACTTTTAATAAATAATTCATTTTTCAGTGCTTCGCAATTATTTGCTTTTTGTATACTTGTAGCTACATTTTGGTAGGCTTGATAAAATTCTTGTAGTTTATCTTTACGAACACCGGAGTTGTTTAATGGTGAAATCATGGGTTCTTTACCAAATTTATCTTTAATGAAACGATAAGTAGATTCAACTTCATTTCGATTGTGTAAAACGGAATTGAACATAACATAATGTTCGAAGTATGAAGGATATTTAGAACGTAATAATTGGATATTAGCAAGAACTTTGTCGAATGAATTTTTCCCTTTGGTATCTACGCGGTAACTTTGTCCTTTCTCATCTCCATCTAGGCTGATCAATAAACGAAACTCATTTTCAGCTAGAAAATCCATATATCTATCCAGAAGTATTGCATTAGTAGTCATATTATAGTGGAACTTCTTGCCGATAGGATTCAGACTTTCTATATAGTTAATAACCTGTTGGATAAAAGGTACATTCAGCAATGGTTCTCCTCCATAAAAACCTATGGTGATAGGATCATTAACTTCAATACAATATCTTTTTTCCCAATATTCGTAAAGATAATCAATAATTAACTTAGCTTTTTGGAAGGGTAATTTCAAATTTTCTCTTTGATCGTAACCCTCATATAAGTCTGCATAGGCACAATATTTACATCGCAAATTGCAGGCATCTGTCACTTCAAAAACTAATTGTTTTAAGTTTGCTAGGCTATATTCTATGTCCAAATGGGATATTTTTCTGTATTCTTTCATTATTTTATCTCTTAAATTTGATTAACATTAATATTGGATTATCATCTTCTTTTAGCTTCGATGCAATCTGTTTCAATTCTCCTTGTAATTTACCTGCTTTATAGTCTTGAAGTAAATATTCCGCCCCCATAGAACTGATACCTGTATTGTGAAGCAATTCACTACCATACATATTAATGAAACGTTTATAGGAGCAATCTTTATTCAATAAATTGAGTTGATAAAAGTCGGCTGATTGTTTATCATAAACCATAGAAGTTTGTTTCAGTCTACCTTCATTAGGATTCTTTTCAACAGTATTGATGAAAATATATCTATTTGTGATAAGATCAACTCCTACCAATATCGGAGGAGTCATTTTATGCGCAGACGGTTTTTTTATCATTATAGGATATAATTTTTTATTCTTTAAAGAATAAAGTGTATCATCAGCAAATTCGGTAATCATGATATTTGAAGTGTTTTGTATTAAAGGATATATGTTGATTTGGAAACTTCCTTGTATTCCTGATTTATCTTTTCTTACATGATAGCTTCTATTGACTATTCTGTTTGGTATGCTGTACTTCAAAGGAGTTATTTCTCCTGTATGTTTTGAAATAAAAAAGTACGGGTTATCCCTTTTCTTAATATCGTCTTCAATTAATATGTTATCTGGTGTATCCATGCAGTAAGAATTATAGCAGAATAAATAATCTTTATCGTAATTCATTAAACACGTTGGTGCATGTTTTGTCAATAAATCCAGTTTACGCTTAAATGTTCCATCAATCGAATAGACATAAATTTTCGTATTAAGTTCGCAATTTGTAATATATAATTCTTTCTTTTTCTCATCCAGAACTATCTCATCTATTGAATCATATTCTTCAGGTCCTCCTCCTGTGCGATTGAAAGAATATAATCTTTTTCCTTGTCGGTTAAAAACCAAAACTTGGCCGTTCTGATTATGATATACGATATATTGCTCTGAAACTACATCTGGTTTTCTTCGATCAATTAAAGTACTATCATTAGTTTCTAATGGTATATACTCTATATCGGCGATATCTTGAGCGTACACAATCTTTTCTGGATGCTTCTTTGTTACATCGATAACTATTAGATTTTGTTCGTCATTCTTTGTTGAATTATTGGTAGACTTAGTAGAGCAACTTACTAATATGTACGCTATAATCATTAAATACTTCATGTGTTTTGTATAATTAAGTTTAATCAAAAGATATTTGACTTTCATACTGATATATCGACGGGTATGAAATGGAAACACTTTTATTAACTAGGTTTATGATTCAAGTGGTTGATAATAAATAAGATCTCTCTCTGCAAGTGTGTTGTTGCAGAGAGAGTTCCTTACGAATAGAGCTCTAATAGCCTATATAATACCCCCCAGTGTCTCCATTGAACTGTGATACTGATTGTCCGTACTCATTGTCTGACTTGTTAGAGTTTGCACTATTATTGGCTTCTGTACTTGATCCCCCGTAATAAGAATCATTAGGACCTTCTTGTGCTCCAGCATATCTACATCCGCATGTACAATAGCAGTGATACCAGCAACCACATAATCCTCCACCTCCTGTCAGAGTATTCATCTCTTTCTTTGTCATCTCAGCTTGCCCAAGACGATGTAAACTTAAATTTTTAAGTTTCTTCATGATTAAATTTGTAAAGTCGTTAATTTTAAATTATTGTAATACAACTACTTTTATTTCTTATTCTTTGATACTTGTCGATATCTTTTCAGCAAAAAACGGATAGTTTAATTGATATACCAATATATAATTAGTTGTCAATAGATGCACACATAGTGCGGTAATTGTGAAATTCTCAACTAAATATCATATGTAAAGTCATAAAAGGGTTTGTATTTTGTTATAAGTAACCAGCATATATTGCCGGCAGCGAGAGTTAAGTTTCCCGATAGAGATTTAGCATCTTTCGTCGGAAAACCGTCAGATCATATTTCTCCAGAAATCTTCTTCGAGCATTTACTGCTAAAATTTTTGCATGATAGGGCTGCTCTATAAGTTGTACTATTTTAGCGGATAAAACCTTAGTATCAACTACCCGTTGTTTTCCATCATGAACAATGGGCACTTTTAATCCCGAGATTTCATCTTCTACTATTTCTGATAATCCTCCTATGTCCGATACAATGATCGGTAACTGATGCATCATCATTTCAATTGCAACGAATCCAAATTCCTCATAAATGGAACTCACGATCCCAATGTTTGCTATTTGATAAAGTTCATATAATACCTCTCTCTCTATTCTTCCGGTAAAAGTTATTTGTGGCCAAATGTTTTCTGCCTCTTTTAACCATTGGTTAAAACTTCCATCCCCAGCTATCAATAACCTGGCGTTTGTGTGTCTCTCCAATACTTTTTTGAATGCGTGTATGAGAAAAGTAATACCTTTCACTTCATCTAGCCGTCCGGCAAAAATCAGGAGTGGAACTTCTTCCGGAATATGATATTTCTGTCTAATGATTCGCTTTTGTTTTTCGTCTACAGGAGAATAGTAATCTCTCAGAGCATTGTTTATTAATACTATCTTTTTAGGGTCAAGTCGACATATATGTGCAAATGACTCCAAAGAGTGCTGCGCAATACAAACGAATTTGTCACACTTGGCGATCATTTTGGTATCCTCTTTTACATCTTTTGCGATGCTCTGTTCTTTATAGTTGCGCTTTCCGGGTCTCTTTGCTAATATTTGTTGAAGTTTGGAATAATCTCCCAATAAACTAAAACTCCAATTAGAATAATGTGCGACTAGTATGACTTTACATTTGAACATTCTTTTCAGGCTGCTGACTAATTCAGGGTTATTCATAAAGTTCAAATGGAAGATGTATTCTACTCCTTTTTCATAAGGAATGAGTTCTTTCAGCAAATATGCAATGTTCCGTGCATAGTATTGACGGCTTTGGAAATTGCTAAAATCAGTAGTCGGAATAGATATCTGTTGGTATCCTTCTTTCTCAGTTATAGCCACTTCGTCTCCTTCTGCATGGATATGGATAAGACCAAATTCTATATCTTCCTCTTGCAGGCAATCGGTCAATTGAGTGATATAAGTTCCAATTCCATATACAGCAGCACGGGAATTGCTATTGAATATATATACTTTCTTTTTTGTCATACTCTTTCCTCCTGTATCATTTTAAGACCTATTCCTGCATATCCTCCCCTTATTCCTAAACTTCTCCCTTTCGTAAAATTAAGCGGATTATTTATATGAATATGGGCTATAAATTTGGTAAGAAAATCCATTTCTTTGAAAACTTCATTCTTATTGATGATAGTTTGTAGAGTGTTGATAATGTCCAAGCTTTCTTTATCGTCTTGTGCGCTCATTTGTAGAGATTCTGTCAGATCAACCATATAATCTTTAAAAATGAAAGGGTACTCTCTTCCTGAGCAACGGTTGATTACATAATAAGCGATTCCTTTTAGTCCGCTTTCTATCGAAAAGTCTTTGATCTTTCTGACATCCCTTTCTAAAATCCGGCTATCCAGTTCCTTTAAAACCTCATCCGGATTTGCCTTTACGAAGTGGTTTCTGATTAAATACTCCATTCCCCAGGCAATGCCCGCCAATCCGTTTCCGAAATTTGCGGAACAATCAATGTGTATCTCTGTATAAATTTCATCAATGAGTTCTCCTGCAAATTTTTCATATCTTTTGCAACCTGTATATCTGGCATAATTCATGAAGAACAGAATGACTCCCATTTTACCATCAAACAGTCCTATTTTATCAGTAAAACTACTGTGTAACATTAGATATCTAGCGATACGTTGTAGCACTTCATGTTTATTCATAAGCTTTCAGTTAGTATTTTCTTTATAGGTAATAGTATACGTTCCAGTAAAGACAGGTCATCAGTGATAATGTCAGCCTGACCTTCCATTTCTGATACAAAAGGTAGTTTTTTACCATAAGTAGTGGTAAGTCCTTCCGGTAGTTCAACTTCAACTACATAATGATTTTTGGTTTCTACTTTGACCGAAATAAGAGATATATTCCGTACTATTCCTCTTACTATACCAAATTCATTATCTGGGTAGTTGCTGAATTTAATATTTACCTTTTGGCCAACCTTCACTTTCCCCGAACGCTCGGTAGGAAGTAAAGCCTTTCCGATTAATTTATTGTTGGAGGAAGGAATAACACTAAATGCAATGTCACCGGATAAGATATTCTGGTTCTCTATCCAATAATTGGTGAAGGTTACTTTTCCGGGTATAGGAGTAATCAACACATAGTTTATTTCCCATGCTTGTATTTCTGTCAGCAACTGGATGGTCAAAGATTTAAGTTGGGTAATCAGTGTACTCTCCTTGTCAATGTATTGATACTCCGTATCCAACAGTTCTTCTTTCATTTGTGCCAGTTGCATGCTTAGGTTTTCAAGTGTGGAGAGCATATTCTCCATCGACAGTTGTCCACCTATATATAGGTTGTTGGTTGTCTCCAAGTCCTTGCCCGAAACTGCCCCTTTTTGATGTAGAATCGAATCTCGTTGGTATTGTTTGTATGTGAGTGCCAATTGCTTTTTCACTAACTCTTTCTGACGCAATACATCCTGATAGTGTTTCTCGTTTCTTACGATACGATTTTTCATCATATCTATTTTATCTTGGTAGTACCCAATCTGTTTGAACTGAATATATTGAGATAATGTCAAGTAGTAAGAAGAATACAACGACTGACAACTCCCTAGGTTCATCTCCTTCATAGGCAACGAATCGATCGAATCAGGACATGACTTATATGTCTGCAAGAATTTCTTTAGATATTGTATATCGGCAGTGTTAGCCGGATTCTCTATAACAGCAAGATAATCTCCCGTTTGTACCGTTTGGTTGTCTTCAACGTACAACTCTTGAAGCTTACCGGATGATTTTGCTACAATATTTGCGGCCGGTTTGCTACTGGTAAGGGTAATCGTAGATGTGATCGTGTCAGGATATTTAAATATACTGCTGCCGATTATTAATATTACGACAATGGTAGCAACAGTCGTTATGCCCCAACGTAGTATCCATGGGGGCATATCGCTCAAAACCTCTTGGAAGTCTTCGCTTCTGAGCTCTATTTCATCTACTTTCTTTTTTTCTGCTTCCTTCATAAATATTATGCTCCCAATTCTAACTGGTTCTTTACTAAAGTATAATAGGCTCCTTTTTTCTCTGTCAGTTCTCTATGAGTTCCTTCTTCGATTATTTTTCCATTATCCAGTACAACTATATTGTCGGCATTTTGCACCGTACTAAGTCTGTGTGCAACAGTCACTACTGTTCTTCCTTCATAAAACGGTTTTAGGTTATCTGTTATAATTCGTTCGTTGTTGGCATCCAGCGCATTCGTCGCCTCATCAAAGAAAATAAACATGGGGCTTTTATAAATAGTGCGTGCAATTAATAAACGCTGCTTTTGCCCTTGGCTGACACCACTTCCTTCCATGCCGATTTTACTATTATATTTAAGAGGAAGCGATTCAATAAAATCTTTGATATTGGCAGTTTCTACTGCCTTTAATAATTTCTTATGATCAACATTCTCGTCGCTCAGTGCTATATTATTTGCTATCGAATCGGAGAAAAGAAATCCTTCTTGCATTACAGCTCCTGTGTTTTGTCTCCACAAATGCGGATTGATATCTTTAATGGAATAGCTGCCTACCTTAATATCTCCTTTCACCGGTTCGTAAAAGCCCAAGAGCAGTTTTATTATGGTAGTTTTCCCACTACCGCTGGCACCCACTATCGCTGTTACTTTGTTTTGAGGAATCGTCAGATTCAGATTTTCGAGCACATACTCCCTTTCTGCACCATCGTAACTGAAACTTACATTTTCCATTTTAATTGTTTTATCTTCCGGCAGCGTGTTTATTTTGCTTTCAACAGTAACAATCTCATCTTCTTTGTTGTTAATCTCATTCAATCGCTCCAAACTGATTTTCGCGTCTTGCAATGACTGGCTGAAACTGATCACTTGTCCGATTGGACCGGATAACTGACCTATAATATAACCGATGGACATCATCATACCTAATGTTATTTCTCCGTCTACGACAGCTTTAGCCGACAAGTATGAGATTAGAAGTGATGTCGTTTGGCTGAAAAAGAGAGAACCGACTTGTTGAGTTTGTCCTAAAGCAGTACCTTGTATGCTAATTTTAAACAGTTTTACTTGTATGGATTCCCATTTCCAGCGTTGTTGTTTTTCGCAGTTGTTCAGCTTGATTTCCTGCATGCCGGTGATGAGTTGTACCATATTACTTTGATTGGCAGAAGCCTGAGCAAAACGGGCATTGTCCAATTTGCGGCGATAGCGCATGAAAGACAAGATCCAAGTGACGTACAATGCGTTTCCCACTAGGAAGACCGTCAATATGGTAAGATTGTAATAGGCCATTACGAAGGCAAATATAAAGAAGTTGAAGAATGAAAATATAGTTGACAAGGTGGTACCGGTCATGAACGATTGAATACGTCCGTGATCGCCTATACGTTGCATGATGTCTCCGATATTTTTGGCATCGAAAAAGCGGATGGGGAGGCGCATCAACTTGGCGAGAAAATCCGAGATTAGCGTAATGCTTATTCGGGTATTCATGTGCAGGCTGATCCAGCTTTGTATAAATCCGACTCCCATTTGGGTGAGTGATAACACAAGTTGGGCAATAAGTATCAGGGTGATGAAGTTCAGATTATGGTTTCCGATACCTTGATCGACCATTGCCTGAGTAAGAAATGGGAAAATAAGTGAGAAAACACTTCCCAACAGCATGCCGACAACAAGTTGGAAGATATGTGATTTGTATGGAAATAGATAGCGAAGATAGAAAGACAAATTTCTTTTCTGTTCTTCCTGATCATCAATTCGTTCATAGAAATCAGGAGTAGGAGCTAATGCCAAAGCTGTACCGGAATCTTTTCCGTCTTTCTTGGTACTGATCCAGCATTTCTCGAATCCGACCGTATCCATTTCATACTTTCCCTCAGCCGGATCGGAGATTTTGAAAATGTTTCCAGCTCTTTTCTTTTTTATGCCATATAATACCACAAAATGATCTTGGTTCCAATGGAGGATACAGGGCAAAGGGACATCTTCAATAAGCTGTTCCAGACTGATACGTACACCTCGCGTTCTAAAACCGATGCTTTCTGCTGCATCACTAATACCTAACATAGAAACTCCTTGCCGGGTAATAAAACTTCTTTCTCTTAAATTCTGAAGAGAGTAACTGCGGCCATAGTATTTAGCAATCATACGTAAACAGGATGGACCACAGTCCATGGAGTCTAGTTGTTGATAATGAGGAAAGGGTTTAATCATCACTTTTGCTTTTATTACTCGTTGTCGGAGTTTCTTAATTTGTATGTTTATGTGTGAAAGTAGTATGTGTTGTTGTAATTTATGTTTTGAGCTTTTTCATATTAGTAATATTGTTTTAAGGTATGAAACTCCTAAAAAAAGTTTTATCATTTTCGTTTATTATAAAAGAACCGAAATAGATGAAAGTTCCTTAAAAAGTTTTTTGCAAGTAAGTTTATGTATTCTTGTCAAACAAATAATTCTCATATAATTATTCTATTTGGTTAGATTCTGTGTGCTATTTGGTAGTTGAATGTTAAATTCTTCTTGTTGACTTTGCATCAGGCAGATATTGTTGCAAGTTATTTTACGTGCACAATCCAATGAGCAATTCTCTTTTAAATATAGAAGTTTTGCCTTGAATTCTTTTCTTTTTCTACGCGCAACTTTATACTTTTGTCCGTTATTTAAATACAATAAATACTCTGAGTCTTTTTGTGTATAAGCACTCAGATAAAATAGATTGATAATGGTAGATTGATTACTCAAAAAGAAAACACAAGGCAGTTGTCCGATTATCTCATGTAATGTGGAATTGATTAAGATCTCCTTGATATCGTATTTGGTGTGAATAGCTATATATGGTCTATCTGTGGTGATCGCTACGATATCACAATATTTTAGTAATAAGTTTTTGGAATGATTGGATATAAATATGTCTGTCTCATGGAATGTGATAGTGTCATGTTTCATATTATTGATTTTAGTGAAGTTTTATAATTTTATTGTTTGTTGTTGCAAAGAAAGAGATAATCTGGCGGATAGAAGGAAAAATACAAATCAAAAAAGGACAGAATTTATCTATTTGATTTAAAATTGTTTTTTTAATGAACTCAATTTGAATCCTTTTTGTTACTGTTTATGAATGGGTATCTGTAAAGATTATTATTATGAAATTATTCTTGTAGATAAGGTGATAAAGCTGTTACAATTGGCTATAGTAGAGTGACAACAAAATGATGATTAAATAACAGTCTTGTAATAGCATGTAATAATGGTCTTAATTCTGCAATAACTGATTATGACTATTTAAATCCCTTTTCATCGGATTTTTAATTTAATAGCTAGACAATTATGATGTTACAATTAGTCCATCCTAATTATAATTGGGGGCATGTTAGTGTAACGGTTATAATAGTCAATTAATGAAGGGTAGATAAACTCTATTGATCAATAAAATTACTTTATATTGATACTGCTTGAGTAGCTCATAAGCTTTATGCCCTCAATAATACCAACAAACTCTCCGGTCCCATATTGAAAAGCAGATCAATAATACTCAAATTAGGGAGAAAACCGAGTTTGGAATCAAATACCTGGTAATAGGGATGCGGAATAAATTCCGGATCAGCTATCCGGAAATCTTTCTTGGGATGAATAATCTCGCGGAAGTCCGCTTCTTCTGTAGCAAATTCCATTTTATATTCTGTAGTTCGTTCGATGCAAGGCTGAATGTCTATCAACTTACAGACCAACTGGCAGAGTTCCTCGTTGAAATCGGCTAAAAACTCGTATTTCTTTTCGTAGAAAGGGCGGAAGTCGTCTTTGTAATATTCAAAGTAAGGAGTACTGTTGTAGGCTGATTCGATGGCATTCCAATGCAGATGGCGCCAGTTACCGTGATCGGAAATACGTATATCCTTCATTGGACATTTCAGCGTATCCGGTTTGACGGTTGGAATGGAGAGTGCCAGTTCGCCGTCAGGTCCGGCAATCGTACAACGGTTGCGATAGGTTTGCTTTATATAATGATCGTGTTGTTCGACATATATTTTATCATATTCCAATAGTTTGGTATAATATTCTACCGGAGCAAGGTAGGCAGATGATAAATAAGCTATTCTCATTATTTTATGTACAGATGTTATGTTGAAAACTATGCATGTGAATTATTTTACAGACTGAAAGAAGCGATTCCATCGGTATCCGTCAAAGATTCCCGTTCCTTTTTCTTTAGAGAACCAGATTAGTGATGCTTTCCCGATAATATGGTCTTGCGGAACGAATCCGAACAGACGTGAATCGGACAGATTGACACTATTGTTGGAAGCCATCCAGTAGTAATCTTTGGTAAAAAAACAATGCTGTGTGGGTTTTCCGTCGATATAAAGCGTATCATTCTTTATTTCCGCCTGTTTGCCTTCGTGCATCACGAGGGTATTTCGCAGCAATGTGATATTCCACGGATATACTCGTAGTGCTTTCCCTTTGCCGGGAACGATGAGCGGTTTAAGCTCTTTTTCGCTTTTTTCCGTCAAAGGCTGAATCCAGTTCTGATCGCTGATCGCTTGTTCCAGTAAGTAATATTCATAGCGGCTGAAACTGCGGACATGAGTACTGTCATTACTCCCCATTAGTCCGTCGTTGGTGATGGAAAGGGTTTGCATAAGCGAAGTGATCAACTGCTCTTTGGCAGCGGGATAGGTGTAGAGCCTTTTCTTGTCCGGATTGAGTTGCGCTTCGGGAGAGGATACGGAGAAAAGGGAATCGACAAGCAGGGTATCACCGGGAGTACCGATACAACGGCTGATATAGATTTCTCTTCGGTCAATAGTCGGTTGCCCGATGGCGGCGGGATTATTAAAGACTACAACATCTTGCTTCCGGACAGATCGCTCGCACCAGCGGTGATATGAGAACAGCGACATCAGCGGAAGCCGCAGGCCGTAGCTCCATTTGTTGACCAGAATACGTTCACCCTGAAAAAGTGAATTCTCCATACCGGTGGAAGGGATAAGGCAGGATGTAAAAGCGAATCCCCGGAGCAGAAGCACGACGGCTATTGCTCCGGTGAATGCGAATATCCATTTGAATTTACGAATGTTCATCAATTTCTATCACCTTATCACTCTATCACGTCTGTATCCTTATCAGTCTACCCACTTGAAGAGGCGGTTCCAACGGATTTTTCCGTCAAACCATCCGCGGTCTTTGTCAAGTGACAGCCATACAACGATAGGTTTACCTACTACATGGTCTTCAGGAACGAATCCCCAATAGCGGGAGTCCGCAGAATTGTGGCGGTTGTCGCCCATCATCCAGTAATAGTCCATCTTAAAGGTATATTGATCGGTTTTCTCGCCGTTGATATAAATACCGTCCGGCTTGATCTCCAGCTTATTTCCTTCGTAAGCGACAATACAACGTTCGTAGATAGGCAGGTTGTCTTCAGTCAGAGTGATAGCAGCACCTTTGGCGGGAATCCAGATCGGACCGTAGTTGTTACGGTTCCATTTGGTATGTAAGTTGAGCGGGTACATCTGTCCGGCATACTCTTCCGGTTCCATGACGATCTTGCTGATGAGCTTTTTGTTGCCGGACAATGTTTCGTACATTTTCTTCGTCAGCGGAAGATGATAAATAGGAGCCATCTTTCCTTGTGCATTCCGATTGTCCAGTCCGATCTGTCTGAAGGTTTCTTCCCATGAAGAATCATCATACAATGTCTGGTCTGCCTTGCTGATGCCTAATTCACGGAACATATCTTCCGTGATATACGGGCCTGTGGTCTGTACGAAGTAGTTGAACTGCAGATTTTCGGGATTCTCGATAGCCTTGCCGTCAATCATGACCTGACCGTCTACGATCTGCAGCGTATCTCCGGGCAGACCGACACAGCGTTTTACATAGTTTTCACGGCGGTCTACCGGACGATAAACGACCTCTCCGTAAACACGCGGATTCGATAGAATCTGCTGGCGACCGGCATTATAATACAAATCGTAAACAGCACGTTGCTGCTGGCGTGTCAGACTGTCCATCTCTATCTGCTTGGGATACAGGCGCTGACCTTCACCGTAGGCTATAGAGTAGAAATCTGTTTGCTGATTGTTGAGCGCTACCGTATCACCGGCAGGAAAGTTGAAGACAACAATGTCATTGAGTTTCACTTTTCCGAACCCGGGAACTCTTTTATATTTCCACTGAGGCCATTCGATATATGATTTGGTATTTAAAATAGGCAGCGTATGTTGCGCCAACGGCATGGAAAGCGGCGTATTCGGCACACGTGGCCCGTAGCTCATCTTACTGACGTACAGGAAGTCGCCTACCAGCAATGACTTTTCCAAAGACGAGGAAGGAATCTGATAGTTTTGGAAAATGTAGATATTGACAAAGTAGACAGCAACCAATGCAAAGACAATGGCATCTACCCAACTCATAACATTACGAACGGTAGGATTCTTCGATTTCTTCCAGAATGACCAGGGTATTTTCTTGGTGATATAAATATCGAAGATGAAAGGAACGACAATCAGCCCCCACCAACTGCGTACCCAGATGAGGAAGGCGAGATAAAGGAGAATAGCAATGGTGCATTTGATCCATTGTGTGCGTGTGGCTTGTCTCATAATCTATATTCGTTTGATAGTGGCTTTGAAGCCTTATTCGTTTAAGAATGGGAATAAATCACTCATGCCCAGATATCCCTCATGTTGGGCCGTGTATTCGGCAGCAAGGATGGCTCCCAATACAAAGCCGCCGCGATTCTTGGCATCGTGCGTGATGGAAATGCTGTCTACTTCTGACTCGTAGCGGATGGTATGGATGCCGAAAACCTCTCCTTCACGGATCGAGTCGATAGGAAACTCGTTGGAAGCGCAGGCGTCGGTGCCGCTGACGGTACCGTCCGGTGCAAGGAGCGTTCCTTTTACCCATTTGTCTTTGCGGTCCATGTTTTCCAGTATACCTTCAGCCAGTGTGATGGCAGTGCCGCTGGGTGCATCCAGTTTATGGATATGATGAGTCTCGCTCATGGTGACGTCATAACCGGGGAATTGATTCATTATTTTTGCCAGATACTTGTTGACAGATGAGAAGATGGCTACTCCAAGACTGAAGTTGGACGACCAGAAAAGGGTTTTTCCTCCTTCGGTACATAGCTTTTTGATTTCTTCGCCATGTTCCGCCATCCATCCTGTACTGCCTGATACTAATTTGACTCCGGCTTTGAAAGCTTTCATATAATTGCTGTAGGCTACCATCGGATTGGTGAACTCAATGGCTACGTCGGCGGACTTGAATGCTTCCGACTCAAAGTCTTCCTGATTATCAACATCAATAATGCAGACAATTTCGTGTCCGCGACTAAGGGCTGCCTTTTCAAGTTCCTTGCCCATTTTTCCATAACCGATCAACGCTATTTTCATTGTTTTCTGACTTATATTCAAAATAATAGTCGCAAAGATAAGATTTTTATTACATTTGCAGTGCACATTAACTTTCTGTTAACATGGAACACCTTCTCCACTATGTGTGGAAACATAAATTATTCCCTCTCAAAATACTGCAAACCACCAAAGGCTTACTGGTAGAAATTATCGATTCCGGACTGCAGAACCCTGATGCCGGTCCCGACTTTTTTAATGCGAAGCTGAAGATAGACGGTACATTGTGGGTGGGAAATATAGAGATACATACTCATTCTTCAGACTGGTACCGTCACGGTCACGACCATGATAAAACATACGATTCTGTGATTCTGCATGTGGTGGCCGAGGCAGACGCCGAAGTAACCCGTTCCAACGGTGAGCAAATCCCCCAACTGCTATTGACCTGTCCCGAGAATGTACAAACCCATTATCATGAACTCTGCATTGCCGACCAATATCCTGCCTGCTATTCCATCATCAGCTCTTTATCCAAATTAACGATTCACTCCTGGCTGACAGCCCTTCAGACCGAACGACTGGAGCAAAAGGCAAGGCAAATTACCGAACGGCTGGAACGATGTGACCGTCATTGGGAAGATGCTTTCTTTATCACTCTTGCCCGTAATTTCGGTTTCGGCTTGAATGGCGATGCTTTTGAGACGTGGGCAGGACTGCTTCCGTTCCGGGCGATAGACAAGCATCGGAATGATCTGTTTCAGATAGAGGCTTTTTTCTTCGGGCAGGCCGGTTTGCTGGAGGAGGCGTTTTTAAAGAAGGAGCAGGAAGATGAGTATAGTCTCCGGCTTCGTAAAGAATTTCGCTATCTGCAACGGAAGTTTGAAATAACTCAGGTGATGGATGCCGGTTTATGGCGTTTTTTGAGGCTTCGTCCGGAAAACTTTCCCCATATCCGGTTAGCACAGTTGGCCTACTTGTATCAGAAAGTTGATAAGCTCTTTTCGCAGATGATGGAGGCAGAAACCTTGCCGGAAGTGCGTCAATTACTGTCTACTCATGCTTCTGCATATTGGGATAATCATTATATATTCGGCCGGCCTTCTCCGCAAAGAGAGAAATCGATGGGAGAGAAGTCACAGAACTTGATTGTGATTAATACCGTTGTTCCTTTCTTATATGCTTATGGTCTGCATAGAACCGATGAGCGTATGTGCGATCGTGCCGGACGTTTTCTGGAAGAGTTGAAAGCGGAGAATAACCATATTATCCGCTCGTGGAGAGATGCCGGGCTACCGGTCGGTTCGGCGGCAGATAGCCAGGCATTGATACAGCTCCGCAAAGAGTATTGTGATAAACGGAAATGTCTCTTTTGCCGTTTCGGATACGAGTATTTGCGGAAGAAATGAGTCGTTTATTTCTCTAATAACTTATAGACTGCATTAAGAAGGTCATTTTCCCTGTTGGGCCTGGGGGCGTCACGGTTTACGATGTTTCCTTCCTTGTCTATCAATATATAGGTGGGGAAGGAGCGAACCTGCAGGAACTTCTCAATAGCCCTTTGCTGCTCATCGGGCAGGTTATAGTGGACGGCAATTTTGCCGGTCAGTCCATATTCCTTGATAATGTTTTTCCACGATTTGTCCGAGGAATGGTTGCAGAGATATAAGAATATCACGTCTTTTCCCTCAAACAGTTTCTTGGCGCTTCCTGCATATTGCATCATGTCCTTGCACGGACCGCACCAGGTGCCCCATACATCCAGATAAACCACTTTCCCTTTATAAGGCTCGATGATTTTGTGGAATAATTGTTCTCCGTCTGTGATCTCTGCCAGAGGTTCGTTAGGCATCAGGCTTTCGGGATATTCGATGGCCTTGTGGGATATTTCTTCGTATACCCCTTGTTGGTTTAATACATAAGCCTGTAGGGAAGGATTAGAAACTTCTGCTTTGAATTTATTGATGAGGCTGTCCGGCATTTCTTTGTGAGTCTGCTGCAACATCTCATAATAGCAATTCGTCTTTAGTATTTCCTTTAATTTTTCGTCCATTTGCAGGGAGTCAATGATAGCAAGGGTACGATTGATGGAGTTAGCGAGTAAGTTTCCCATCATATATTCATTGAGAATTTCGTCTCTGTCTACGAGGCTCTGTATTGTTTTGATGCTCGGTTCCATCTTTTTGTTGTAGGCAGCCATTGTCAGTGAGTCAGCCGTATTCGCAGCTTTCATTTTTTCAATTTCTTGTTCGAAGTTACTGAAGGCGTGTAATGCGTCTTTTTCTTCTTGTGATAGCTGAATCTTTCCGTCCCTTTCAAATTTAAGATAGAGCATTTCCATCTTTTGAGGAGTTACGGTCAACCTGTTTGAAGAAGCGGGAGCAATGTCCGTTATGTATCCGACGTAATCCCGCAGGAAAGAACCATAATCTCTGAGAAGCGTATAAGGCTCTACCGGACGGGGATATAGTGCGGAGTCTACATAACTCATAAATTCTGGTTGCAGATGTTCCTGTTTGTTACGGTCTACCGAAAAGCGACGTTGCATCAGGTCACGTGCGGCGTTGTAGCGGATTTCCTGTTCTGTGTAATAGCGGAACTTGTGCGAGAGAAGCGGATGATCATTGAGCATCTTTGCACGATATTCTGATTTATGACGGATGATATCCTGCGTCTTTTGCAAATATTCCATATTTTCCATTTTTTCTCCTTCGTCGTAGCCGATATATTCACTGAGTCCTTCGTGGGCCAGCAGTTCGTTGAGGATACGTGCCTTTTCTCCCATCACTAATTTCTTTTTGTCAGCGAAGTCCACATAGAGGAAATAGGTCTCTCCCGGCTCTACGGATGTACAGATAGTGGTACGTCCCCAATCGATGAACACGTTGTGGCTGTTCAATACAGGGAAACGGAGGGTGAACCTTCCAAGTGAGTCGATTTCGGTTGTATATTCTTCTTCATTATTGGTGATCATATCCGGTACGTCTACTTCGAAAGGACGTGTCGAAGGCAGGTTACGCAGGTATCCGATGAGAGTCACGCTATCCGTTTGATAACCATTGTCTACGAAAGGAGTGGTATCAGCTACCGGATAATCGGGTAGATATTTGTCGTTACAAAGAACATATGTCTGTGCCTTTTCTTTTCCGACAGACAGGGTGCAGGATGTTTCATCTTTACGAGTTAAACGTACTTTCAGTTGTTCTGTTCCATTTTTCAGGATGATGGTGGTCTGATTCTTTTGGGTGTTTATCGACTCATAATCCCAAAATTGACATTGGTAGACAGCAAAGTCTTCGAAGAATCCGATGCGCCAGTCCCCGGTTGCTTGATTGATCCAACATCCGGCGAAAGCATATATTTCAGGGTGTGAGGCGATGGGAGAGACTTTTTCATTTTGCAGTTCAGCGGCTACGTTCATTGTTTTCGGCAGGGGGAAGCTGAGGTAAAGCAGTTTGTATGATTCTCCGCTTTTGACGAGCAGCCGATATTCTTTATTGAGAAAATATCCGGCCGATAAGATATCCCATGTTTTTCCGTCATAGAGCAGTTTTCCGTCACGGGTGAATTCGTAGATTACTTTTCCGGATAATCCTTTCACCCATTTCTGATAAACACGGTCGGGCAATGTAAGGGGAGTGAGCGGTTCCGTGTGGTCGGGGACTTGCTTGCGGATACAGTTCTTCGGCTCTTTCCAGCCTTTGTACCAGATGGTGGCGGCGTCATTGCCGGTAGGTGTGATACGGAATTCCGTCGTATCTCCTTTCTGATTGCGTAAATGGAAGAAGTAGCTGCCGTCAGCTTCCTGTTTTATCTGTTCGGCATAAAAAACGACATAATAGTTCTCTACGAAATTCTCTCCGATGAGCGGACCGTTCCAGTCAGACACATTGTCTGCTTTAAATTGCCAGTAGCCTCGCAAAGATTCGGGAATTGTCTGATAAGTGCCGGATTGGGCGAAAGCGATAGTCTGTGTACTGCATAAAAGCAAAAGACCTATCAGGAGAAAACAGTAGGGGGGTCTCATGGTGTGTTTTTATTTAAGTTAGTATTTCGATTTATGACAAAGGTATTTTAATACCGGAATAATGAGGTGTGGTAAGTTTATTATTTGTAGTAGTTTAACTATTTTCTTCCCGATTCGTATCAAGATATTGAACTTGTCATTATCTTTGCAGCGTTATTTTAAACTCTTAATTTATATCGTGTTATGAGAGCTAAGAAGTTTGCATGCTGTTTGATGGTCATGTCATTGCTGGCAGGTATTTCATTTATTTCCTGTGGCAATAGCTCCAGGGCGAAAGTAGAAAGTGAAGCAGCACAGACAGGAGAAGATTTCAAGTCGTTTCTGGATAAGTTTACTTCCAGTGCGGCGTTTCAGTATACTCGTGTCAAGTTTCCGTTGAAAACGCCGGTTACTTTATTGGCGGATGACGGGGAAACTGAGAAAACGTTCCCTTTTACGAAGGAAAAGTGGCCGTTGCTGGACAGTGAAACGCTGAAAGAAGAACGTATCACTCAGGAAGAGGGCGGTGTTTATGTATCTAAGTTTACGCTGAACGAACCGGCGCATAAGGTATTTGAGGCGGGATACGAAGAATCGGAGATCGACTTACGTGTGGAGTTCGAATTGCTGCCCGATGGAAAATGGTATGTAGTAGATTGTTATACCGGCTGGTATGGATATGATTTGCCGATTGCAGAGCTGAAACAAACCATTCAGCACGTGCAGGAAGAGAATGCGGCTTTTAAAGAACTTCACCCTTAAAGGCAGGACCGGCAGAGAGCATATCGGTCATTATCTATAAGATATAGCACATAATTTGAACTATTTTGTACGATTTGAACCCCTCTTTCCAACAAAAGAGGGGTTTCTTTGCATTCGGGAGAAGAACAAGTGCTCTCTCTCTGTAAATACCGGCTAATGATAAACCGATTTACCATCGGACCTAAAACAATATATTCTATGATAAAGCAATCTTTTACTCTGTCAGTGACAATGCTGATATTGTCTTTTCTCTGTCCGGCATTCCTCAATGCGCAGATAGTTACGGACGAGCGGATGTTCTCTTTTGAAGAGCCGCAGTTGCCTGCCTGTATAACCGGTGTTCAGTCTCGGTTGGGCATATCCGGTGCACATTATAAAGACGGAAAACATTCGTTGGAATGGACCTTCGAACCGAACGGGAGACTGGAACTCCGGAAAGACCTGAAGTTTGAAAAGAAGGACCCGACAGGGAAAGACCTGTATCTTTCCGCTTTCATCGTATGGATATACAATGAGCAGCCTCAGGACGCTGCTATCGAGTTTGAATTTCTGAAAGACGGCCGTAAGTGCGCTTCTTTCCCTTTCGGCATCAATTTCAAAGGCTGGCGTGCGGCATGGGTCTGCTATGAACGCGATATGCAAGGCACGCCGGAAGAGGGAATGAACGAGCTCTGCATCGTGGCTCCCAATGCAAAAGGACGCCTTTTCATCGATCATCTGATCACTGCGACGAAGGTAGACGCCCGTCAGCAGACAGCTGATCTGCAAGTCCCCTTTGTCAATGCCGGCACTACCAATCACTGGCTGGTACTCTACAAACACTCCCTCCTGAAACCGGACATCGAACTGACTCCCGTAAGCGACAAGCAGCGGCAGGAAATGAAACTGCTGGAAAAGCGTTTCCGTGACATGATCTATACCAAAGGGAAGGTGACGGAGAAAGAAGCCGAAACCATCCGTAAGAAATACGACCTCTATCAGATAACCTATAAGGACGGGCAAGTGTCCGGAGTGCCCGTTTTCATGGTGCGTGCTTCCGAAGCCTACGAACGGATGATTCCGGACTGGGACAAGGATATGCTGACCAAGATGGGAATAGAGATGCGTGCCTATTTTGACTTAATGAAACGGATTGCCGTGGCTTACAATAACAGTGAGGCAGGATCCCCGATCCGCGAGGAGATGAGGCGGAAATTTCTTGCGATGTACGACCATATCACCGATCAGGGAGTGGCTTACGGTAGTTGCTGGGGCAATATTCATCATTACGGATATAGCGTGCGCGGACTTTATCCGGCTTATTTCCTGATGAAAGATGTATTGCGGGAAGAAGGAAAACTGCTCGAAGCGGAGCGTACGTTGCGTTGGTATGCCATCACCAACGAAGTATATCCCAAGCCGGAAGGCAACGGAATCGACATGGATTCTTTCAATACACAAACCACCGGGCGTATCGCAAGCATTCTGATGATGGAAGACACGCCGGAGAAGCTGCAATACTTGAAATCCTTCTCCCGATGGATTGACTACGGCTGCCGTCCTGCACCGGGACTGGCCGGTTCTTTCAAAGTGGACGGAGGAGCTTTCCATCACCGTAATAACTACCCTGCCTATGCCGTTGGAGGACTGGACGGGGCAACGAATATGATATATCTTTTCAGTCGGACAAGCCTTGCCGTTTCCGAATTGGCACACCGGACAGTCAAAGATGTCCTGCTTGCCATGCGTTTCTACTGCAATAAACTGAACTTTCCCTTGTCTATGTCCGGGCGTCATCCCGATGGAAAGGGGAAATTAGTTCCCATGCACTATGCGATGATGGCAATTGCCGGAACTCCCGATGGAAAGGGCGATTTTGATAAAGAGATGGCATCCGCCTACCTGCGTCTCGTATCTTCCGATTCCTCTTCTGCGGAACAGGCACCGGAATATATGCCGAAAGTTTCGAACGCTCAGGAGCGTAAGATTGCCAAACGATTGGTGGAGAACGGTTTTCGTGCCGAACCCGATCCGCAGGGCAATCTCTCGCTGGGCTATGGCTGTGTATCCGTGCAACGGCGTGAAAACTGGTCGGCCGTGGCACGCGGACATTCACGCTACCTTTGGGCAGCCGAACATTATCTGGGACACAACCTCTATGGACGTTATCTGGCACATGGAAGTCTCCAGATACTGACAGCACCTCCGGGACAGACAGTGACTCCCGCCACCAGCGGATGGCAGCAGGAAGGTTTCGACTGGAACCGCATTCCGGGAGTGACTTCCATCCATCTCCCGCTGGACCTGCTCAAAGCCAACGTGCTGAATGTAGATACATTCTCCGGAATGGAAGAGATGCTTTATTCGGATGAAGCCTTTGCCGGCGGCCTGTCACAAGGAAAGATGAATGGTAACTTCGGAATGAAACTGCACGAACACGATAAGTATAACGGAACGCATCGTGCGCGAAAATCCTTCCATTTCATCGATGGAATGATCGTTTGTCTGGGCTCGGATATCAAGAATACAAACACGGACTATCCAACGGAGACGACCATCTTCCAACTGGCGGTGACAGATAAAGAGGCACATGACTATTGGAAGAATAATGCGGGTGAAGGAAAAGTATGGATGGATCATCTGGGTACCGGATATTATGTGCCGGTTGTTGCAAGATTCGAGAAAAACTTTCCGCAATACTCCCGTATGCAGGATACAGGCAAAGAAACGAAAGGAGACTGGGTATCATTGATTATCGACCATGGGAAAGCACCGAAAGCGGGAAGCTACGAATATGCCATTCTGCCGGGAACCGACCGGAAGACGATGACTGCCTTTGCAAAGAAGCCTGCCTACAGCGTATTACAGCAAGACCGGAATGCACATATCCTTGAATCGCCTTCTGATAAGATAACTTCTTATGTGCTTTTTGAAACTCCCCAGTCACTGCTTCCCGGTGGATTATTGCAGCGTACGGATACGTCCTGCTTAGTGATGGTCCGTAAGGAATCTGCTGATAAAGTATTATTGACTGTAGCTCAACCGGATTTGGCATTGTATCGTGGTCCGAGTGATGAGGCTTTCGATAAAGACGGAAAACGTATGGAGCGCAGCATCTATTCCCGCCCGTGGATTGACAATGAAAGCGGTGAGATTCCTGTGACGGTGACTCTGAAAGGCAGGTGGAAGGTAGTGGAGACCCCTTACTGCAAGGTGGTATCCGAGGATAAAAAACAAACGGTGCTTCGCTTCCTCTGTAAGGATGGAGCCAGCTATGAGGTAGAACTGGAGAAATAATCTTTTGTTCTGTGGCATGCTATCTGAATAATCAGATCCCCCAAGAGCATTTACGGCCAAAGGAATCGGCTGTAATAGCAGCAATGAAAGCTGAGGAGCCTACATATCGGTCAGGCTCTCCACAGTGATTTGATAGCCGTTTTGCTCTCATGCTCTAACAAATGGTCTGTATCCTTTTATTCATCGTGGTTTTCGGTGTGGTAGCAACTGTGGTGGCAGGTATGAGAGCAAACGGTTGCTCTCACTCTGTCTTATCCTGATCTGTCTCATTTCTACAATGTTATCTTTTGACTTACAGGATGTTAATAGCTGATTTCTCAACTGTTAACGTTTGATCTCTCAGCCATTAATAATTGAGAAATCAGCTATTAATGACTGAGAGATCATCCATTATTGACTAATAAATGATTTAATGCTTCCTAAAAGAACAGGTCAATTGAAACAACTGATACGGTTGAGTTAATCGGATCGGGCGGTCAAATCATCCGAATCGAGTATTTCTCCTGATTGTTTCATGGGGCGAAACTTTTGGTTTCATGCCTTGAAACCTTTAGTTTCAAGTAATGAAACCAATGGTTTCAACCTTTGAAACTAAAAGTTTCAAGCGTCTGAAACTTTTTGAAACAAATTGAGACTGACTAATAAGTCAATAGTATCATTAATTCCCTTCCCGAAGGAGGAGATTTAAGATACCACCGACTTTTTAGTCGGCCTTAAAGTGATGTAGGAACTTAAATTCTGTTGAATGATCTTCTGCAAATTAGAACATGAACATAGCGACTGCTACAATACGGTTGTTGCTGACGGAGTGGGTGTCTATGATTTTACCATCCGATTTATCCAGCTTGCCGTACCATGCCGAACTCAATGTATACTCAACTCCGAACTTCCAGTGAGGAACGTTGTAGGTAAGTTCAGCTCCGGCAGTTACCAGTTTATCGAGGTTGGTTCCTGTTCCATAGAGTTTTTCAGAGACTAATTCGTCGCTTGTTCCTAAGTTTTTGGCGTATCCTACAAAGATTCCCGGTTTCCATTTTTGTCCGTAGACTACATTCAGCCAGGAACTGGAGAAGCGTATCGGAGTGTATTCCTGCTCTTTTGTCTTGTTGTCTATGTGCTTAATTCCAAATCCTCCCAAACCGGATGCTTGTGTCAGGTTGGAACCTAATACGCTCTTGGCGCCGATGAACCAATTTTTATTGGTATATTTTACATGAGCCTCATAAGAGAGGGTAGTGATACGTTCGTCTACTTTGTACGTATGTGGGATTGATATAGTACCATTGGTGGTCGGATCAAACGTCTTTTCTTCCCATGAAGATTGAGTACGTGGCTTTAATGAAATCATTTCGATGCCGGCACCCGCCAGAAATCCTCCGTTTTTGTAATCTGCTCCGACATAAATCTCAGGGATATTGCTCTTCTTTATGTATTCCTGACTTTTACCGGCAGGTCCTTGTGACAGATACTGAGACTGCCATACCAATGCTCCGGTCAACTGAAGGTGTTTGTTGTTGAAGCGATAACGAATCTGCGGTGCACGGCTGAACGGCTGGAACGGTGCTCCTACGGAAAGATTAAGAATCTGAGGAGAAACATCACCGAACAACGGATGCCATGTCTGACCTACCAGCACAGCCGACTTTCCCCAGTCCAAATTAAAGTATGCATGGCGCAGACGAATGGTGGAGTAAGAAGTTCCCGACCCGCGGAAGTCCACTTCCACTTTGGCGGATGTCTTGGCTGTTCCCAACTTCGGGCCTGCCACATCCAGTCCCAAACGGGAATATAATGTATAGAAATTACTGTTCGATGTAGCGTTCAGGTCTTCACCATTGCCGTCGAGCAATTCATCTTTGGGATACATGTAGAACAATCCGTCTACAGTTTCCTCGTTGGCACGGCTGTTATAGTAGAAGTCCGTGCGAATCTGTCCGTAGAATTTGAATTTAAAATCCTTTAATTGTGCGAAACTACTTGATAGTGTCATCAAGCAGAGAGATAATAGAATGTATTTTTTCATAATGTGCTTGTTAATAAACGGGCGCAAAATTACATAAAATAACTGATTATCAATCTACCGTTGATTAAAAAAGGCACCGACAGCCTGATAATATTTGCTGATATTCGTACTTTTATGAATCGCTTTCAGTACTTTTCTGTCGGCTTGGGGTGCCAGGTATTCCCAAAAAGTCTTCATTTTAGTCAGTAGCTGTCCCTCTCCTCCTTCCAATAGCACGTCGTAATTGTTGTACACGCTTTTGTGCATGGATTTCAGTCTATCCCTCATTTCATCGGGCGCAAGCGTACGGTTTTCTTTGTATTCCAGTGCTAAGGCCGGATTTGCCAGTAGTCCGCGTCCTATCATGATTCCCGCCAGGGAGGGGAATTGTGCGCTGATGCGTTGAATATCTTCCAAATTATGAATGTCTCCATTGTAGACAAGCGGAAGTCGGCAGACCTCCCGGAAAGCTGAGAATCCTTGCAAGTCAACTTCTCCTTTGTAACCTTGTTTGCCCAGACGGGGGTGCATGGTGATCTGGCGCAGAGGCAGGTCATTCAGTATGGGGGCGAGTGCCAGGCATTCATCCGGCTGTTCCCATCCCAGTCTCATTTTGACGGAGAAGCTGATCTGCGGATATCGGGTGACAATGCTGAGCAATGCTTTCACCTCTTCGGGATAAGGAAGAATGCCAGAGCCGTTATGACGTTTCGCCAGAAGCGGGAACGGACAGCCTAGGTTTATATCCACTTCCTGATATCCTTTTTCGATGAAAAGGGATAAAATCACTTCTGCTTTCTCTGCCGAAGAGGCTATCAACTGAGGAATCAGGTGGGTTACCCCATTGTTCTCGGGTTCGATTCCCCGGACATCTCTGCGGCGAAAGTTCCCTTTTTCCAATCGTACGAACGGAGTATAATAGGTGTCTACACCGCCGAAGAAGGCGTCATGTGCATTGCGGTAAATTGCTTCGGTGTAACCTTGCAGCGGAGCAAAATGGATGGGTAGTGTATCTTGCATATCTTTTAATTTGCTACAAAGATACGGAAAAGTAAAAGAGAGGAACCTCACGGCCCCTCTCTTTTGGGTGTTAAATTGATTAAAGTCTGATTTTCATATACGTTTTTAACTGAAGGTTAGAAAAATCGTGCGGGTGATTGGTTGTTATTTAAGGGCGTTGAGCCATCCGGGTACATAGCCTAGACGTTCCCGCAATTGTGCCTCGTACAAAGATTCGGGGGATACCTTCATACCGGTACTTTCTTCGTATGTGACTTGTTGCTGCTCTTTACTGGGAAATTTCACATTCATACCATGTGTACCGACTACGATAGGCGGGAAAATCTTCCACCATGTATCGCTGTCGCTCCACCATGCGAAGTTAGAAGCGTGAGAGTCCGTTCCGGTCACATTCAGATTCCATAGGGTGAGGTCGCTCAGGTGATTGGGGACTTCATTTTCATCGCCTCCTGCACGGTAGTATACAAGTCCGCCACTGCAATTGTCTATCAGCGTGGCACGGGGCTGTGTGGCGTGGGATTCGAAACAGGCGTCATTACCCCAGGTTACGTTCCATAATACGGTTCCTACACTTGGCTTCGATACGCCGCAGCCGTGGAACTGCCCTTGACAACTCTTTCCGTATACGTCATTTCCTGCGCTTTCATCGCGGACTTTGCCGATAAAGACGCGTGAAGAACCTTGCGAACGTACGGCTGAATGTCCGCGTTTTCCACTGATACGGATGTTGTATGCCGAGCTGTTGGCAGATTCGGCAAAAGTAAGCGCTTCGCTGACACTCTCGAAGTGGACGTTGCGTACCCATGAATTGACTACACGTTGCAGCAGCAGCGGTTTGTAGGCTCCGTCGTATTGCCAGCCTACTTTAGCCTGTTCGGCGTGTCCTTCTCCGTGATGGGCGTAGCCGTCCAATGCGTTTCCTACGAAGCTCAGGTCTTCTACACCGACATTCTCCAGATATTTGTACGTGCGGATTTCCCATCCTTCCGTATCGTTATACTTGATGTCGATGTCGTGCATGATCGGTTCGTAGAAAGTGATCTTGCCGTTTGAGGCGGATTTCACCTGATGAAACTCGGTGATTTTGACGCCATACAGGTCATCGGAGCTTTGGTTGATGGAGATAGGGGCTTTTGCTATCGCCCAGTTCTCGTTGAGGGCAATCGGACCGATTTCCTTCTTTACCAGTTCCCTGTCTCCGCTACGCAGACGCAGCTGTACCCACTGTCCGGAGGAGATTTCGGTGGTTCCGCTGACTTTCACGGTAAAATCTCCGCGCTTGGCATTCTCGGTTACGGAAGCGAGCTTGCGGGAATTACCGGCATTGTTCGGACCGTTAGTGTGCTTAATTGCCAACAGTATAGGTGATGAACTGAGGTTACTGATACTTGTCGGCAGATTAGGCGTTTCCATGATCAGACGCGTCTTGTCGGGACCGTCGCCTTTGATCACAAAGTTACCGCCATAGATTTCAATGCCACTGCTGACATTGTTGTTTTTCGAGTCAACGGCGTCCTTCTGCTTGCTTTCGTCGCGGGTGTTGTCGTCGTCGTTGTGAAGAACGTAGTCGCCTGCGGGGAAATAGATTACAATCTTCGCGTTGGCGTTCAGCTTGTTGGTTCCGTTTACTCTTGTCATACCTTTCTCTTGCAGGATGCTGATCAGTGCTTCACGGGCGGTCATGTTCTTGGCGGTCATGCGCTCTTTTACGTTGATCACTTGGTATCCTAAAGAAAATGCGCCTTGCGGCGCACTTTCTCCATGATTATATCCGGCATACGAATAGTCGAGCAGCACATTGTCCTCTCCCTGCCTGAAGCGTTGCCAGGCTAAAGCCGAGTTGGCATCTATCTCCGTGGTCAGCAGTTTTACCGGAAGTTTCACTACCCGGCAGTAGCCTTCTTTCGAGAATATCTTGATGTAAATCTGTTCTTCGTATTCTTTCCCTTGCACGTTTGTTTTGGGGGCGGTGACGATCAGTTTGTTTTCCGTCAGTTTCACGCCCCATGTCTGGTTTTCGATGGTGGCTGTTTCCACGTTGGCTTGTTCTACAAGGAATTCCTGCTTTTGTCCCAGACCGAAAGTGGCTGTGCCTTCATACTTGATTGTCAGGTAGAAGTCTTTTCCGTAGATGGGGACTTTTACTTGGCTGTTGTCGGCACGGATGGTAAAGGTGATCTGTCCGGTCGCTTCGTCGATGGTTACGTTACTGAACAGGGAACTTGCGTTGGCAACGGCTTGCGTTCCGTCGGCAATCTGGTTGTTGCCCAGTTTATTCCAGGTGCTTCCGTTGTCGATAGAGATCAGCCAGAAACCGTTTGCATCTACTTTCAGTTTCGGGGTGACGCCTGCTGTTCCCGCTTCGGGGATGGCGCTTACCGGTTTGTCGTTAACGAGCAGTTCGGTGGTCATGTCATTGATGGTATATGCCCAGTGACCTGATGCGTTGACGCTGAACAAAGGCATATCGTTCATGTCTACTTTGCCGCTGTATATGGTTACGGTTTCGCCGTTACTCAGTTCGATGGTATAGTTGTCCTGCTCATCCTTGCTATATCCCACCACCAAAATCTTACCTTCAACCATCTGCTGATAGTTGCTGATGTCCGAGTTCATCTGTTCTATGCTCGCTTCCAGATTGGCTACCCGTTCTTTCAGGTTGTCAATGTCGGAACGCAGATCATCCCGTTCGTCGCACGAGTAAAGTGCGACGAGGAGGGTGATACATATGATTGATATTACTTTTTTCATACGTTAGTCGGTATTAGTTGGTTGCACCGTATTCGGCATATTCTGCATTCGGAACGAAGATACCGTTGGCGAGGTCGAAGGTGCCGCCGTCGAACGGATTTGCTTCTGCCAAAGGAACTACAGTGTTTGGGTATCCGGGGGCGGCGGTTCCTCCGAACGGATTGAGGTTGATTACAGAAGTTCCGTTGTTATAGCGAATATTATCTGCAAATGTTAATGTTCCGATAGCTCCATCTCCTACATTTATTAATGTGGCGTTTTTATTTCCAAAGTTTGCGTTATAGAAGAATAAGAGGTTAGAGAAAGTAACATCGTTATTTACGTTTGCTCTTACAAGGGACTGAGAACTAGAGATAAAATTGATGAATGTATTATGGCTGATTATCACTTTTGAATCCAAATTCTGTCCTTGTGCAAAGAGCAGACAACCGTTAATCGTATATTCTATTGTAGAAGGATAAACTACGTTGTTTTCGAACGTTACAGATGTGCATGTGAGTCCCTTGGTGAAGTTTAATACGCGTGAAGCTGTCCAATCTTTAGTCACATTAAATTTAACTAAGCTCTTAATGATAGAAATATTTTCAGATACGCCTGCATTATCGGCTGCACAATTAACCAGATTTCTGGCTTCATACACAGAAAATTCGCTATTACTGAATGCCAGATGAGAAAGATTACCTGTAATTGAGAATACATAGTTGGCAAGTGTGCTGGCATCCATGTTGATATTCATAATGAAAGCTCCCTTAGCACTTGCTGTTCCTAAGATAATAGGTTTGCTGACAATACATTTAACCTTTTGCTCTGCATTGTCTCCGATAAGAACTAGGTTATCGAGAGTTCCAGTTCCAGTATACGTAATTTCAACTCCCGGTTTGATGAAGTAAACTCCTGCCTGGCTGATTTCCTTGCTTTCAGACTCGGAAGTAATCAAGGTTGCTTCTCCATATCCATCTGCGCCATCTTTTTGTATTTTGATTCCGTTTATTTCGATAGTTCCTCCTGCGTTGTAAAGTTCGTAGTAGCTGTCAACTACCTCTACAGCCTTCACCTGAATCTTGGCAACCGCCCAACTGGCACCCTTATTAACCTGCACTGTTACGTCGGAACCGTTATCCGCCGTTGCACGTGTACTCATTGCGTTTGCCGGAGCTGTAATGCTCAATGTAGCTACATTGGTCATTTCATCCGCTTCGCTCACAGTAGCCACCCATCCGGCAGGAGCAGTAACGATAATGTTTTCACCTTTTACTTTTACAGTCGTAGTGGCAGTCTTGCCATAGCCTATTTCCCAGTATCCGTTCTTCATTCCGGTTTCCGGTTCGGTGATTTCGCAAAGCAAGTCTTTTACGATAGGGATAGAGATGGCTTCCGTCTGTCCTTTCAGTTTGACAACGAAGAATTCCCCGGTTGAATCTACGTATACTTCCTCAAAGAAAGAGTCTGCACTGCTTCCTCCGGAACCATCGCTGACTGCGGATACCTTTTGACCGTCTGTGTCGAGTACGTCTTCCCAGCTGGTTCCGTTATCATAACTTACCTGCCAAAAACTTCCCTCGTCCGTAATCCGGAACTTGGGAGCTATACCATCTTTACCGGGAGTGCCCACAGCCTGAACAGGTGTACCATTCTGCATCAATACTTCACCGTTCACTACCCATTGACCCTCATCATTGACAGTAATCTCAGGATAAGCTACTTCTCCCTTCGAGCCTTGTGTCAGTGAGATGGTTTCTCCGTTACTCAGTTTCAGTTTATATGTACCGTCTGTATTCGTCACTTCTGTGATAGTCTGACCACCTTCAAGCAGTCGCTTGATAGCTGTCATGTTATCGTTCAATAGACTGACTTGCGCTTCCAAAGACTCTACGCGGTCCTTCAGATTGTCAACATCGTCTCTCAAGTCGTCTGTATCGCACGCTGCCAATGCAAACAGCGCAAATGCGGTTAACATGATTGATTTAAAGTAATTCATAGATATAATGTATTAGTTATTATTTTATTCGTTTATTGTTATTCCACTACGTTTACCACCATGTGGTAAGTAGTCGTGGAGGAATGATCGATATTGGCATTACGAGCGAGGAATGTCACGTTGTAGATACCAATTTGATTGTAGGTATATGTGTACTTATCCAGACGCTGGGTAATATCCTTTACTTTCGTTCCCTGATCGGGGCTGCAAGAGTTAACGGTAATCAGATCGGAAACCAGCCAGCTGTATTTCAGCGGATCGTTGGCATTGGTACTATGGATGAAGAAGGAGCCGCCGCCTACACCTGTCAGGTTCCAGATACCGGATACGTTATTGGTAACTGTCCCGTATTCACGGTCTTTGATCATGCTGGTCTGATCCTTCAGATTCCATTTGTTCTTCATATTGATCGGAGTAAAACCGAAAGAACCGGCAGAATATTCTGCTTCCTGTCCGCTTGTCATCACATTATTGATGCGCATTCGCTCAAAATACATCTTGGATTGTGCCACTGTATTGTCAATGCCACGGTAGCAGATAGCGATTGCAATCCGTTTGCCCATGTATTCTTTCATATCAAAACTGTATGGAGTGGCGAGATCGGTATTGCCTACCGCCGCTGTCGGGAATGCGGACTGCGGAACCAATTCTTTCCATTTACCGTCTTTCTCAAATTGCTCTACAAGCAAAGAGTCAGCTTCGAAATTATCCTTGTATAATCCGGTGAATTCGTCGGAGATATATACGTGTTTCTCCAATGTCGTGCTCGGGTTACCGTACTGGAACCAGATAGAGAAGTTCAGCATAGACGACTTGATCTGTGAAGGATCAATCGTTTCGCGTTCGCGATATTCGTATTTGCTGCCCGCTTCTCCACTGAAGAATGTCAGGAAGTCCGGATCGCCCGAAAGGATGAACTCTATCGGAGTACCTTTTTTGGCAGTAATGATCTGTCCGTCGAAGCTTACATTCTCGTTGGTCGCTACTTTTACGTGCAGACCTACCGCTTCGTCCAGCCCGTCGCTGCAAGCCCCAAAGAAGAGGCTTGCTATACAGATGGCTATGAGTTTATATGTTTTCATAATCTATGATACTTTTATCGATGAATACTGTGATTACCAACCCGGATTGTTCTGTGTGATATCTTTGTTCACACTCATTTCCGCATCCGGAATCGGGAAGTAGTTGTAGGTGCTGGAGATGTTGAAGTAGGTATATACGTTGGTAGGTCCCTGCGTCCAGTTGTTGCCGGATTGTGCTTCGGTTACCAATGCTCTCATATTTTTCACATACTCACCCCAGCGGATCAGGTCGAAACGGCGGGTGTATTCGAAACAAAGTTCCATGGCACGTTCGTCTTTCACGGTCTGGCGGAATTCTTCCTGCGTCATGTCGGGAAGCTCGTTCAGTCCGGCACGTTCTCTTACTTCCTTCATACACTGGTAAGCCAGAGTGGTAGGGCCGTTGTTCGCTTCGTTTTCCGCTTCTGCGATCATCAGCAGTACGTCAGCATAGCGCAGGATCGGGAAGTTGATAGACGTATAGTTCTTGTCTTTCTTATCCGCTTCGTATTCACGGCGGTATTTGCCGCACATACGGCTGAAGTTCTTGGTGGCTGTGGTCTTTTCTGTGTCATCTGCGTACTGGTAAGTTCCGCGTTGCTGACCGTATTGGGACATTACTTCAGCAAGTTTGCCCTGCTCAAATTCACGATGGGTAACGCCTGTATTCTTGCCTCCGGCTTCTTTGTATTCAAACGGAGCGATACTCCAGTTGAAACGTTTGGTATCCCCGTTGTTCACATAAAGGTTGTACAGTTTCGGAGTGCTGTAGATAAAGGCATAGCCATATCCGGGGTCTTTGGCTCCTGTCACATCGCTTTTTGAAGACAGATCCGGACCGGCCAGTCCGATGATGTTACCGATACGGCCTTCGGCTTGTGTATCCGAAGTGTTGTTGCCTGCAAATTCGGCTTCCCAGATGCTTTCGTTGGCAGTGGTGTTATACTTGTCGGAACACATATCGATGAAAGGGTCCCAGTAGTTGGCAGCCAGTTTGTGACCGGCAGTCATTACTTTCTGGGCGTAGAAGCTGGCTCTTTCGAAATAGTCTTTCTTTTCGGCCTGTGTGGCATTGCGACCTTCACGGTAATGCTCGCCTGCACGGAACAGATATACACGTGCCAGTATGCCCCATGCGGTAGACTGAGAGATACGTCCCGGCTTGTAAGCAAGGTCGGAGGCCGATTTCAGACCAGTCTCGGCGGCATCTGCCATTTCGGAGATGATGAAGTCATAGATTTCCTGCTTGTCCGTACGCGGGATATTCAGGTTGGTAACGCTTTGGGTTGAAACTGTTTTGAAAGGAACATCTCCCCAGCACTCTACCAGATTGAAATAATAGAATGCACGCAGGAAGCGGGCTTCGGCGATATACTGTTCTTTGACGCCTGCATCGAAACCGTTTACTTTGTCGATGTTTTCGAGGAACATATTGGCACGGTTGATGCCTGAATAGAGTGCATACCAGAAGGCAGTCACGGCGTTGTCACTGGTGGTGGCGTTGTTGCAGATCAGTCCGGTAGAAGCGGGACCGCGTCCGCTGCCTCCGTAGTGGGATAAGTCGTCACCGGCTACGAGGTACATATAGTCGCCGCCGTAGAAAGTAGGTTGCGACAGTATGGCGTAGACGCCAGTCAGGAAGGAGTTGGCTTCAGCGGGGGTGTTGAAGTAGTTCTCCGGCGTCAGTTTGGTAGGTTCTTTGTCCAGAAAGTCACAGGATGCCATGCTGAAACCTGCCAATAGAGCTATGATTGTTATTTTTAATGCTTTCATAATCGAATACTTTTTTCTAACTGTTACTATCATTATCCGTTTAGAATCCCAGGCTTACACCGAAGCTGATAGAGTATGCTCTCGGATAGGAAGAGTAGTCCAGACCGGGAGTGAGCGCACTGTTGCGTACAGATACTTCCGGATCATAACCGGAATAACCGGTACATGTCCACAGGTTTTGTGCGGCAACGTAAACACGTGCTTTGTCTATCTTCCATTTCTTCACCAGCTTGGCGGGGAAGGTATAGCCTACTGTTACGTTCTTCAGACGCAGGTACGAACCGTCTTCGATGATGCGTGAAGAGATCACACGGTTGGAAGAGGAGTTGGTAGCCGCAGGGATGTCACTGGTCGGATTTTCCGGTGTCCAGCGGTTGGCATAGCTGGCGAACTGGTTCAATTCGCGTGAACGGTTGTTGGAGCTTTCAAAGAACAGGCGGTTGGCATTCATGATATCGTTGCCGTATGACCACTGGAAGAAGATGCTCAGATCGATGCCTTTATATTCAAAGTTGTTGGTGAAACCACCGGTATGTATCGGAAGTCCGCGTCCGATAATCGTACGGTCGTTGGAGTCAACTACTCCGTCTCCGTTAAGGTCGGCATATTTGGGCATACCCGGCTGAGTGTTGGTCTCAGTAGAGTAGTGGGGCACTCCCGGTTTCAGGCTGTATGAGTTACCCGATTTGTTGAAGTCGTCGTACTTGTATGTACCTTCATAGACATAACCATACATCAGTCCCATCGGCAGACCGACTTTGGCGATGTAGCTGGACTGACCGTTGTAGTTCTGGTCGAATTGCGCGGCAGTCAGCAAGGCTGTCTGATTCTCCGACAATGCCAGTACTTTATTCTTATTGAATGAAATGTTGAAGTTAGTCGTCCACTTGAAGGCGCGTGTCTGGAAGTTGACGGTGTTCAGACTAAGTTCCAGACCATCGTTACGTACTTTACCGATATTCTTGGTAGCGCTGTAATAACCCGAAGAAAAAGGCAGGGAAGCGTCCAGCAACAGGTCGCGGGTGGTCTTCCGGTAAATATCCATCGTTATACCGATGCGTTCGTCGAAGAATCCGAGGTCGAGACCTGCGTTCCATTGTTCGGTTGTTTCCCATTTCAAATCCTTGTTGGGCAGAGAAGTAGGAACAACACCTGCATTCGTCGCATCATTGTCGAATGGATAGACGCCGCTTGGGAGGGAGTTTGTCGATGTATACGAGCCGACTCTTGATTTCAATACCGCCAGGAGCGCATAATAATCATATTCGCCGATACGGTTGTTACCCGTGAGTCCCCAGCTCAAACGAACCTTACCACTGGACAGTACACTTTTCAACGGCTTCATAAATTCTTCTTCCGAGAAGCTCCATGCGAGAGAACCGGAAGGGAAGTATCCGTAACGGTTGTCCTTGTTGAACTTGGAAGAACCGTCGGCACGGAAAGAAACGGTAGCGTAATATTTAGACATATAGTTGTAAGTCACACGTCCGAGGTATGATAACATCGCCCATGAAGACTTTGCCGAAGTGGTAGTACCTGCCTGTCCTTCGCTCATGCCTGCCATACCGAGTGATTCGTTGGGGATGTGCGTTGTGCGGAATGAATAGATCTCATAGTCCGAGTTCTGGAACGTGATACCTCCCAATACATTGAGGAAGTGTTTCTTTTTGATGTTAGTCTGATAAGTCAGGGTGTTTTCGTTCAGCCATGTCAGGCGTTCCTGACGGGTTACCTGAGCATTCACTTTATCTGTAGAGGTAGGACCTCCGTAGCGGGTATTCGAGTTGTTGAACTGATCCTGCTTGCGTGAATCATAAGTATATCCGGCGGAAACTTTCAGTTTCAGTCCTTTCAGTACTTCGTATTCTGCGAATCCGTTCATTTGAAGATTGTTGGTGTAGCTCTTCCGGTATTCGTTCTTCTGTGATTTGATCGGGTTGAAACGGTAGTCGTTGCTTGAATCTACGGCATTGTCCGTTGAACTGTCCATCAGGAAGCTGAGCGGAGTGTCGGGGGAAGTCACCGGACGGTATCCCCATACGCTATAGAAAAGGTTGTTCATACCACTGTAAGAGGTGGATGATGGAGTACTACCTGTCTGGATAGAGCGTGAATAGTTGGTGGTCAGGCTCATGTTCAGTTTGCCGCGACGGACTACTGTGTTCATACGTCCTTGCATACGTTTGTAACCGGTTTCTATCAGCGTACCGTCCTGATCGAAGTAAGATAAGGAAGCATTGTAGCGTACACCTTCCGTACCACCGGCAAGTCTGACCGTATGATTCTGCTGCCAGGCAGTCTTGAATATCTCGTCCTGCCAGTTATATTGCGGTATGTCTTTATAATCGTCCAGTGTCCATTGCTTGCCTTCGTAGTTCATCAGGTATGAGCCGGCAACGACGGTAGGATACATTTCATTCTGTAGCTTGACAAACTCATAAGCATCCATCATCGGAATAGTGCGGGTGACGTGCTGCACACCGAAACTACCGTCATAGGACAACTGTGCCCGTCCTACCTTACCTTTCTTGGTGGTGATGATGACAACACCGTTGGCACCGCGCGCACCGTAAATGGCCGTAGCCGACGCATCTTTGAGGAAGTCGAGCGACTCGATATCGGAAGGGTTCAGCGTGCTGGCTGCCGATGAATCTTCTATCGGGAAACCGTCGATAACGAACAGCGGCGAGTTTTCTTGTGTCAGTGAGTTGTTACCACGGATCACGATGCTCATGTTGCCGCCCGGCATACCTTCGCCCGAAGTTACGTTGACTCCGGCGATACGTCCGCCGAGTGCCTGATCGAATGAAGCGACGGGGGCGGTAAGTACATCTGCCATGTTGGCTTTCGCCACGGAACCCGTAAGGTCGCGGCGGCGTACTTCCTGATAGCCGACAACCACTACTTCGTCCAGTGTTTTAGTATCTTCTTTTAATGTGATGACCATTGGTTTTTGCGAGTCCGCCTTTTGTTCTACGGTGACGTAGCCGATAAAGGAAATAACCAAGGTAGCGTTCTTTTGGGGGATGTTAAGAGTGAATTTACCGTCAAGGTCGGTGATCGTTCCCTGCGAAGTGCCTTTTACCTGAACACTGGCTCCGGGAACACCTTCTCCTAGATTATCCTTCACAGTACCTTTGACAAGTACTTGTGCAAGCACAAATGGAACAGAAAGCAGGAGCATTCCCAAAATGGAGAGCATCCTTTTTCTTGTCTGGTTGGATAGATGTTTTTTCATATATTAAAAATTAAGTGATTTTGTTGAATTTACGATGGCAAAGATATACGCATTGATTGTTCTCATATGGATAGAATTATTCAAGATTGATACAAAATAATACAAATCTGCTATTCTCATTGGTTATCTTGTCTTTACCGATTCAAGCAGTTCGGACAGCTCTCTGACAACTTCCGGATGCTGTTTCGCTACATTGTTTTTCTCCGATGGATCGGCGGATAAATCGTACAGCTGGGGATGCCTGTCATTGCCCAGTTCCATTTTTGTCCAGTATTCGATGGCGGGGGCGTCACTCGGTTCGATGTACTTCCATTGTCCTTTCACGATGGCGAGCGTATTATTGAGATTTTGCTGTACGATGTATTCACGACTGGTGTAGTCTTTTCCCAGAAGCGTGTTCAGATGTTCCTGACTGTCAGGAGCTGCGCCTTCCGGAAGCGGTTGTTTCAGTAAAGCGGCAAGTGAGGCAAAGATATCGATTTGTGAGAAGAGAGCCTGTTGCTTGTTCGGCTTCACTTTGGCAGGCCAGCGGACGATGAACGGAATGCGGGTTCCGGCTTCGTAAGCGCTGTACTTTCCACCACGGTAAATACCCATCGGGGTATGTCCGTTGAGGCGTTCAAAGGCTTGGTCCTGGTAGCCGTCGTCGATGACGGGGCCGTTGTCGCTGGTGAATATCAGGATGGTGTTGTCCGTCAGCTGGAGGCTGTCGAGGGTGTTCATGATCTCTCCGATGGTCCAGTCGAGTTGCAGGATTACGTCTCCGCGGGTTCCCAGACCGCTTTTCCCGGCGAAGCGGGGATGTGGGACGCGCGGTACGTGTACGTCCTGCGTGCCCATATATAAGAAGAAAGGTTCTTCCTTATGGGAGACGATGAAGCTTTTTGCTTTATTGGTGATGATGTCGGCGATGTCCTCGTCTTTCCAGAGAGCGGACTTACCTCCGGTCATCCAGCCGATGCGGGGGATGCCATTGATTATCGTATTGTTATGTCCCTGACTGGGTTTTAGTTTTACGAGCTCCGGGTTCTCTTCGCCTGTAGGCCAGTCGCCTACTTTATGCTCGTAGTTCACTGTGATCGGGTCGTTCGGGTCGAGTCCTACCACGTGTCCGTTCTCGACGAATACACAGGGGACACGGTCTACGGTTGCCGGAATCACGAACTCGTAGTCGAAGCCGATACTTTGGGCGTTGGGGGTGATGTGGCCGTTGAAGTCGGTGCCTCCTTTCGGACCGAGTCCAAGATGCCATTTGCCGACAACTCCGGTGGCGTAACCTGCTTCTTTCAGCATATCGGCCATGGTGACGCAGGCGGTGTCGATGATTAGTTCCGAGTTTCCGGGGGCGATGCCTGTGTTCTCCTGTCGCCACGGGTACATACCTGTCAGGAGTCCGAAGCGGGAAGGGGTACTGGTGGCGGAAGTTGCATAGGCGTTGGTGAACTGTACACCCTGTCCGGCAAGGCGGTCGATATGGGGAGTACTGACCTTTGTCGCTCCATAGCAGCTAAGGTCGCCTATGCCAAGGTCGTCCGCGAATATATAAATAATGTTAGGCTTTTGTGAGTTTTGTCCGTTGTCTTTTTGTACTTTCTGATTGCATCCGGTCAGCAGGGCTATACCGGGCAATAGCGGTAGTAAACGTGAGACATTCTTCATAATGTTGATCTTTTATGGAGTGATTACTGAACACAAAGATAAGAGGATTGGCGGAAATGAGTGAGCAGGAATGTACAGGTGTGATACAAAATAGTCCATTCTAAAGGGTTAAATGTTTCGGGGCTACGGATGCCTTTTCCTGACATCGTAGCCCGGATCTTGTGCCAACAGGAGGGAACTACTTTGGCATAGGTTCTCCTGTTACAAATGCTACTTGCTTACCTGTTTATGGGTTATTGATCCGTTTCTTCGTTCCCTTCTTCCTCTTTTTCTTCACCCTTGCGGTAGGCAAGCGGACTGACGTGATAAATCTCTTTAAAGCATTTACTGAAATAGCGGGAAGAAGAGAAACCGATGCGGTCGGAAATCTCCGTAATGTTCAGCTCCGGATTGTTCCGCAGCATGACGGCTCCTTTCTTGAGACGGATACTTAATATAAAGTCATTCGGTGTCTGACCGGTGACGGCTTTCAGCTTCGTGAACAGATTGGTACGTGCCATCCCCATTTCACGGGCGAAGATGTTGACGTTAAAGTCCGTATTATCCAAGTGCTGTTCGATGATGGCCATGGCACGGTCCAGCATTTCTTTATCCATCGGGTTGGTGGCAAGCATCTGGGCAAAAGCCTGTGGCTGTTTGCTGAATTTCTCCTGTAGCAACCGTCGGGAGTTCACCAGATTGTTGCAACGGGAGATCAGGAGATTGGTATTGAACGGCTTGGTGATATAATCGTCCGCGCCGATCTTTAATCCTTCAATGTTGTGTTCCACGGCTGTACGTGCCGTCAGTAGTACTACCGGGATGTGACAGGTGTTGAAGTCCGTTTTGATTTGCTTACAGAGTTCCGTACCCGACATACGTGGCATGACAACGTCACTCAGTATGATGCTTGGCATATCTTTTTGTATGATATCCAATGCCTCTACACCATCGGAAGCGGTGGTGACCTGATAGAATGTTTCGAAGATACCTGCCAGCATTTGTTTGATGGATTCGTTGTCTTCCACTATCAGCATTTTCGCATCTTCGATGCGTTTGTTGTCTTCCTCCTTCCATTCGGAGTCGGGCAGTATTTCTACGGTTGGAACGATTGTTTCCGGTTGTTGCTGAATGTTGGTGTCGGCGTTGTCCCGTACGATTTGTTCCTCCGTGAAGTGCTGGTTACCCGATTTCAGCGTAATGATAAAACGGCTTCCCTTGCCCGGTTCGCTCTCTACACGGATGGTTCCGTGATGAAGTTCGATGATACCTTTTGTCAACGCCAGTCCGATGCCTGTGCCGGCTCCGGTATTCAGCGAGTCGAGGTGTTCGGTCTGATAGAAGCGGTCGAATATCTTATCGATCTCGGCGGCAGCAATACCTGTTCCTGTGTCTTTGATTTCGATAATGACGTATTTATCCTCCTGCGATACGTTGATGGAGATGGTATCTTCCGCCTTCGTATGCTTCAATGCGTTGGACAGCAGATTGTTCACTACCTTCTGCATCTGCTTCTGGTCGTACCATACTTCAATATCATCCGACTGCTTGTTGAACTTGAAATTGATTTGCTTGCTGCTGGCGTATTCAAGGAATAACAGATAATTCTCGTACAGGAAGTTCACCAGATTATGTCGGCTGACTTTGATTTTCATGTGCCCTTGTTCCTGCTTGCGGAAGTCGAGCAGTTCCGTAATTAGTTCACGCAGTTGGAGGCTGTTTTTGTAAATTCCCAATATCTTGTGATAAATATTAGGTGTGAATGTCTGTACTTGCAACAGCGTTTCTACCTGTCCTACGATCAACGTCAGCGGAGTGCGGAATTCGTGGGAGATGTTGGTAAAGAAGCGTAGCTTGGATTGGTTTAATGCTTCGAGGTCTTCGATGTGCTTCTTTTCATATTTCAGTGACTCACGCAGTTTGATGCGGGAATTGTAGTTCTGAATGAGATACCATAACAGACTGACGGTACAAATGGTGTAAATCAGATAAGCCCACCATGTCTCATACCAAGGCGGTAATACACGGATCAGTAGTCGGGCTTCTTCGATACCGTCTCCGTCCGACTTGATGACGAGCGTATATTTGCCCGGATTCAGGTTGGTATAAGTGATAAGCGTCTGTTTGCGGTCGGTGTGATTCCATTCGTCGGAGAAACCTTCGAGGCGGTAGACGATTTCATTTCTGTTGGCAGGGATGAAGTTGGAAGTGGCGTATTCTATGCTGAACATGGATTGGTCGGCTTTCAGGCTGATTTCCGGTGTATAGGCGATGGACTGTTCCAAGATGCCGGTGTCGTCTCCGGCAGTGATCTCCTTACCGTTGACCAGCAGGCGGGAAAGGATGATGCTGTAGGACTTGGGCGTAAAGTGCAGTTTCTTTTCCCAGAAAGAAATCATGCCTTGGATGCCGCCTAGAAATACTTCTCCGTCATGCGTTACGAACAATGCGTTTTCGTTGACGGCAGTCAGCGGGAATCCGTTCTCTGTACCGTAGTTGTAAAACTTCTTTTGCGGATAGTCAAACTGGGAGAATCCCTGATTGGTAATCAGCAGCAAGTCTCCCTTTTGTATGGACGACTCGAATACTTCGTAGATACAGTCGCTGGATAGTCCGTCTTTCTGCATATCGAAGTTTTCGAAGTCGTTGCTCTCCTTGCGGTAACGGTCGAGCCCGCTTCCGGAAGTGGAGAACCACAGGTTGCCGTTGCTGTCCTGCATGATGTTGTTGACATTGTTGTTGCTGAGAGTGTTCGGAATGGAGGGATTGTGTGCATAGTGGGTGAGCTTGCCGGTGTCGAAGCGGTAAGAATATACGCCCTCTCCGGTAGCGGAAACCCATAGCGTTTCGTCCTTGTCGATGTAGAGGCTGGCCACCATACCGATATTTCTGCCTTCTTTGGTATCCTTGAAAAGATGTTCGCAGGTGCCTGTTGCCGGATTGAAAAGGCAGACTCCGTTTTGTGTGGCGATGATCAGTTTGTCTTCGTAGGGCACGATGTCGCGTACAATGTCCGAGGGCAGTGTGGTCGGGTCGCCCGCTTTCATCCGGTAAACGGTAAAGCGGTTGGTGCGCAGGTCGAGTTTGTTCAGTCCTCCCAAGTGTGTGCCGATCCACATAATCTCCTCTGTCCGGTCGTAATAGATTGCCTTGACGTTGTTGTGCGAGATACTGTTCCTGCCTTCTTCATGGCGGTACCAGCGATAAGTATTGTTTTTCCGGTTGTAGACGTTCACGCCACCGCCTTCGGTGCAGATCCATAAGTTACCGTCTTTGTCTTCCGTCATTCTGCCGACGATGGGACTGCTTAATCCTTCTTTCTCCGTGTCTCCCACTTTATAGCGGGTATAGATTTCATATTCCGGATTGAAGTAGTTGACGCCGCCAAAGTAAGTTCCCAGCCATAGGGTTCCCTGTTCGTCTTTCACGATACACCAGATGGAAGAGTGGGTGAGTCCGTCGGGTTTGTTGTCATTGGCGGTATAAAGTTGGAACTGTCCTGTGCTTTTGTCGTAGCGGTTCAAGCCGTGGAAAGTTCCGATCCATAGATTTCCCAGATTATCTTCACAGCAGCTTCTGACAAAATCGGAACATATACTGTTCGGATTCTTCGGGTCGTGGCGGAAGTTATCGATAGTGCCGTTTGTGCGGATACGGTAGAGCCCTTCCTCCCAGCTGCCAATCCACAGTTCTTTGGATGAGTCTTCGTAGATGCTGGCTATGTTTCCTTTCGTGATGGGCTGAGAGAGTTGCTTGTCGTCCGACAGGCAGTAAACACCATTGCTGGTGGTTCCCATCCACAGGTTTTTCTTCTCGTCCAGATGGAGGCAGGATAGGTTAATGTCTTTCCCGGCAAGGTGGTAGTAAAGGTCGAAGTTGTTCGTGTTCTCGTTGAAAACGAATACTTCTTCTCTTTTTCCGATATATAGTTTTTCGTTGTAGTAGATAGCGTCCACATTGCCTTGCAGTAGGGTTTTGAATCGTTGAGTGGTCATGTCAAATTCGGCTACACCGTCGGTGCAAAGCAGGTAAACCTTCCCGTTCTTATTACCTGTGATACGGAGTACGGTATTGCTGAACAGACTGTTCGGATCATTCTTCTTGAGCTTGAAACTTTTGATATCGTTACCGTTATAACGGTTCAGTCCTTCGCGCGTACCTATCCATATAATGCCCCGTTCGTCAATGTACAGGCTGTTGACGGAAAACTGGGAAAGTCCGTCATCTGTGGTCAAATGGCTGAAAGTAATATTTTGTCCTAACGTACGGACAGCAGTTACGCTTAAAAATAGCAGAAATAAAAGGATTGTTTTTCTCACTAATTCGGTTGTTTAGGGTATTACTAATGGCAAATATATTGTTTTTATTTGATTTTCGGGAACCTTATTAGGAGAAAGTAACTATATTTGTATCCTCCAAACGAAAGATATATGAAAGTAAAGAAAATTAGTTCTGCTAATGTAGAGGCTTGTTCGCTTCCTAAATTATTTGATGAGGAAAAGATAGATTTCCAGCCGGTTCAGTGTGTCAACTGGGCTGAATATCCTTACAAGCCAAAAGTAAGTTTCCGGATTGCGCATACCAAAGATTCTATTCTGTTGCACTTCAAAGTCAGAGAAGAAAGTGTACGTGCCAAGTATGGAGAAGACAATGGATCTGTATGGACTGATTCCTGTGTGGAGTTTTTCTCTGTTCCGGCCAGTGACGGAATCTATTATAATATAGAATGTAACTGCATCGGAACGATTCTGATCGGTGCCGGACCAGCCCGTAACGGTCGGGAACACGCTCCGAAAGAAGTGACGGCTCTCGTGCAGCGTTGGTCCAGTCTGGGCAATGAACCCTTCGAAGAACGTGTGGACGATACGACTTGGGAAGTAGCCTTGATTATTCCTTATGCTGCATTCTTCAAGCATCAGATACAGTCACTGGATGGAAAGGAAGTTAAAGCGAATTTCTATAAATGCGGGGATGAACTGCAAACCCCTCACTTCCTGTCATGGAATCCGATAAAGATTGAGAAACCGGACTTCCATCGTCCCGACTTCTTCGGTACGCTGGAGTTTGAATAAATAAGAAGGGTGATGTCCGTAAAAAGACATCACCCTTTCTCTATGAAAAGTGTATTTTGTCTATTTCACAATCCCACGTTCCGAACCTTTTACGAAATTCACGATATTCTCGATTTCTTCACTCATCGGAACCTGATCGATAATCTTCTGGACAGCATCTTGAACACTGAAATTACCTTGATAGATCAACCGGTAAGCATTGGCAATATGACGAAGGATTCTTTCCGACGTATTGTGATGCTGTGACAGAACGACTGCATTCACTCCATGATAGGCAACAGGATTACCGGACATAATTACGTAGGGAGGAACATCTTTGGAGATGCGGCATCCGCTTTGTACAAGTGTCCAGCTACCAATGTGACAATATTGGTGCAACGTTACGTTGCCGCTTAGGATCACACAATCATCTAATGAGCATTCTCCTGCAATTGTAGTACCTATTCCTACCACACAATTATTGCTGATCTGCACATCATGGCAAAGGTGTACCTTATCCATCAGGTAGTTCCCGTTTCCGATTCTGGTAGCGTTTCCTGCAAAAGTGGCACGGCTGATTACTACATTCTCACGGATATCGTTATTGTCTCCGATGATCAGACTGCTTTCTTCCCCTGTATAGTGAAAGTCTTGCGGTTCTGCTCCCAGGACAGCATTCTGATGTATTTTGTTTCCTTTCCCCATTTTTGTACCTTTCAGGATACTGGCGTATGACATGATGGTACAGTCATCGCCGATTTCCACATCCTTCTCGATGTAGGCGAAAGGCAAGACAGTTACATTCTTGCCTAATTTCGCTTCGGGGTCTACGTAAGCTAACGGACTAATCATAATAGTATATGTTTAAAGTTAATCTTCTCTTCCACCGCCTAATGCCTGGTAGAGGCTGACCACAGCCTGCATCTTGTCGAAACAGTCGGAAACCTGAGAAATCTGTGCGCTCAGATAAGATTGCTGTGCCGACAATACTTCCAGATAGGTTGACGTCCCTAAGTTAAACAATTCTTTTGTATCTTCCGAAGCTTTCTTGGCAGATTCTACCTGCATTTGGCGGGATTCAGCCTTTTTACTGGTGTTTTGGTATAAACTTAGCGCATTGCTGACTTCGCTTCCGGCATTGTACAACGTTTGCTGGAAAGATAATTTAGCTTGTTCTTCCTGTGCTTTCGCTGCTTTCAGGCGGGCAATATTCGTACCACGGTAGAACAATGGCTGAGTCAGTGAACCGATAGCGGAAGCCAGTAACTTACCCGGATTGATAATGGCGGAACCTGCACTGTTCGTCCATCCGGCAGAACCGCTGAGAGTGATCTGCGGATAGAAAGCGGCACGGGCAGAGTTCGTATTATAATAGCAGCTTGCCAAAGACATTTCGGCTGCTTTTACGTCCGGACGGTTAGATAACAACTGCAAAGGAATCCCTGCGGAAAGTTCCTCAGGAAGTGCCTGTGCTTCCAGTACACCACGTTTGATCGCGTGCGGAGCTTCTCCCAAGAAGGTAGACAGGGCATTTTCCGTTTCGCGGATGCTCTGCTCGATGTCGGGGATGGAAGCCACTACTTGTGCATAGGCAGCTTTGCTTTGTGCTAAAGCGGCAGATGTGTAGGTCGATCTTTCCGAAAGTGCCTGTACGGTTTCAGCATTACGCTTCAGTACCTCAGCCGTAGCCTGAGTGATCTCCAGCTGGCGGTCGAGCATAAGCAAGGTATAATACATGTTGGCAATGTTGGCAATAACTTGTGTCTGTACAGCCTGGCGATAAGCCTTTGTCTGTTTCAGGGTGACTTGTGCATTTCGTTTGGAGTTCAGCAGTTGCCCGAACAGGTCTACTTGCCAACTGGCAGTAACCGGCAATGAGTACGTTTTAGTTGCTGCGTTCTTGTCAAAACTGCTGATTGTTCCCTGTGGAGACAAACCGATGGACGGTGCATAAGCCAGTCGGGCTGACATCAGAGACGCTTCTGCCGCTTTGACGTTCAATGCAGCGGAAAGGAGGTCAGTGTTTTGTTTCAGTCCCTGTTCGATGAGAGACTGGAGCTGTGGGTCGGTGAAGACTTCTCTCCACGGCAGGTTACCGAAGTTGGTGGTATCCGAAGCTAATGTATCATTGTCCGCTGCCGGATCACGATACAGGCCGGAAGCGGTAATATCTTCGGGTCTGTCATACGACTTATAGATGTGGCAGCTGCTCAGGAGAGCAGTTGCACACACCATATATAGAATCTGTTTCTTCATATCGAATTTCATTATTTAGCGTATTGTTCAATCTCAGTTACGGCATCCGTATTGTCGATGTCTTCCCATTCCATCGGTTTAACCTTCTCTTGCAGGTACTGGAAGATAACGAACAAAGCAGGAACGATGAAGATCTGGCAGATCATACCGATCAACATACCACCAATAGAAGCTGTACCCAGTGTACGGTTACCGTGGGCACCTACACCGAATGCGAACATCAACGGAAGCAGACCGACTACCATAGCCAATGAGGTCATCAGGATCGGGCGGAGACGGGCACCAGCACCCAGAACGGCTGCCCATGTGATGCTCATACCCATCTTACGACGGTCGAGGGCAAACTCTACAATCAGGATCGCGTTCTTTGCCAACAGACCCATCAACATGATCAACGCAATCTGCATATAGATATTGTTGGACATGGTACCGAGTATCATTTTCAAGGCCGATATACTACCGATCGCGCTCATTCCGTTGACGAACAGGAAGCTGCCTAGCAAACCGAACGGAATGGATAACAATACGGCCAGCGGAAGAATATAACTTTCGTACTGAGCACTCAACAGCAAATAAACGAATACGAAACAAAGGATAAAGATCAAACCAGTCGTACTGCCGCTACTTTGTGCTTCCTCACGAGCCATACCTCCTAGTTCATAGGTGTAACCTGCCGGAAGGTTTTCTTTGGCCACTTCTGCCAGTGCAACCAGTGCCTGACCGGAAGTATAACCGGAAGCCGGAGCTACCATCACCTTCATGGAAGTATACAAGTTGAAACGGCTGATAATATCAGGTCCGTATACCTTCTCTACAGAGATGAACTGGGAAATCGGAGCCATTTCGCCTTGGTTGTTACGAACCTTGACATTATTCAGTGATTCCAGATTCTTGCGTGATAACGGATCCGACTGAATCATTACACGGTACATCTTACCGAAACGGTTGAAGTTGGATGCGTACAAACCTCCGTAATATCCCTGCATCGTGCTAAGAATATCGCTTGGGCTGATACCTGCCTTCTTACAAGCTGCCGCATCAATATCAATCATATATTGCGGGAAGTTCGGGTTGAAGGTCGTTTTTGCAGAGTTAATTTCCGGACGCGCCTCCAATGCTGCGGTGTAGTTGTTGGCTACATCAAAGAATTTGTTCAGGTCACCACCTGTCTTGTCCTGCATGTTCACCTCGATATCCGTAGATGCCGAGTAACCGGGGATCATAGGAGGAGCGAAGAACAATACCTGTGCTTCCTTGATAATCTTCTGCGCACGCATGTATAAAGAACCGACGATAACGTCTGAGTTCTGAATCATGGAGCGTTCATCCCAGTCTTTCAGTTTGATAATGAAAGAACCGTAAGACGGTCCCTGACCACCAATGAAACTGAAACCGGAGATCAATGTACGTGAAGCTACGGCAGGGTCCGCAGCAATCAGACTGTCTACACGTGCCAGTATTTGTTCCGAGCGGTCTTGTGATGTACCCGGAGGTAGCGTTACAGCTCCCATCAGCGTACCGGTATCTTCATTAGGGACCATACCTGTCGGAGTAGTGTTCATAAAGAAGATCAGCAATACGATAGAGAGAACCACCAGTCCCATTGACAACCACTTTTTCTGGATAAAGAAGAGTACGCGTTTCTTATACCTCTTTAATATAGAGTCATAAGCGGCATTGAAAGAAGTGTGGAAGCGAGAAACAAGTGTTTGTTTCTTATCTCCATGATCAGTATGCGGTTTCAGAAGAACGGCACACAATGCCGGACTCAGTGTCAAGGCGTTCAATGCGGACAGACCGATAGCGATAGCCATTGTCAAACCGAATTGGCGATAGAACGTACCTGCCGTACCACCCATGAAACTTACCGGAATAAACACGGACATCATGACCAGTGTGATAGATACGATAGCACCACCCAATTCGTTCATCGCATCGATAGATGCCAGACGGGCGGATGTATATCCCTGATCGAGCTTGGCATGTACACCCTCGACAACCACAATCGCATCATCGACCACGATCGCAATGGCAAGCACAAGGGCACACAGGGTCAGCAAGTTCAAACTGAATCCGATCAGTGACAGTACGAAGAATGTACCGATAAGGGCTACCGGAATAGCAATGGTCGGAATCAAGGTAGAACGCAAATCCTGCAAGAAGATATATACTACGATAAATACCAGAATAAATGCCTCGATCAATGTCTTCAACACTTCGTGGATAGAAGCGAACAAGAAGTCGTTGGCGTTCATGGAAACGTTAATCTTCAATCCCGAAGGCAGTGTTGTGGATGCTTCATCCAATAATTTCTGGATATCAGTGATGGTTTGCGTAGCATTTGTACCAGCCATCTGATAAACGATACAGGTTACAGCTTTGTGTCCGTTTACACGGTTGGTAAAGTTATATCCCAGACGGTCCAGCTGAATCTCCGCAATATCATTCAGTCGAAGTACCTCACCGTTAGGCAGAGACTTGATGACAATGTTCTCAAACTCTTCCGGCTGTTGCAGACGTCCTTTGTAACGAATGGTATATTGGAAAGTCTGGTTACTACGTTCACCGAATTGTCCCGGAGCCGCTTCTATATTCTGTTCAGCCAAAGCGGTAGATACGTCGTTGGGGATCAGTTTATACTGAGCCATTACGTCCGGTCTCAGCCAGATACGCATGGAGTAGTCCTGACCCATCACACTGGCATCACCTACACCCTGTACACGTTGAACCTGAGGAATCAGGTTGATTTTTGCATAGTTCTCGATGAAAGCATCTGTATATGTATCGGTTTCATCGTAAAGAGAGAATACTACCAGCATGGATGTCTGACGTTTCTGAGTAGTCACACCAATTCTGGTAACTTCGGCAGGTAGCAAACCTTGTGCCATGGAAACACGGTTCTGTACGTTAACGGCAGCCATATCCGGATCAGTTCCTTGTTTGAAGTAGATCGAGATATCACCGGAACCGGTATTGGATGCGTTGGAAGTCATGTACATCATGTTTTCTACACCGTTGATCTGCTCTTCTAGAGGGGCAATTACAGAGTTCAATACGGTCGATGCACTGGCACCCGTATATGTGGCTCTTACCGATACGGTAGGAGGCGCAATGTCCGGATACTGTGTGATAGGCAGTGTTGCCAATCCGATAGCACCTAGGATAACTATCAAAATGGAAATAACTGTTGATAGTACCGGACGGTTAATGAATTTATCTAATTTCATACGATTATCTAAATTATTAGTTGAAAGCTGTAGCTAAATTTCCGTCGTGCTGGTCTTTCAAATGCTGTTGATAGTTCGCTTCTTTTTGAGCCGGCGTGATTGGTTGTATTTTTTGGCCGTCCTTCAGGCTCTGTACACCTTCGACTACGATTTTATCGCCGGGGTTCAGTCCGGAAGTTACCAGATATTCTTTTCCGTTGTCCAGGTTGAATATACCGATCTCGGTATATTTCACCGTGTTGTCCGGCTGCAGAACGTAAACGAACTTTTTGTCCTGGATTTCTACAGTAGCCGATTGTGGGATGCTGATAACGTTCTCCATATTATAAGGGATCAGAACGTTGGCAGTTCCACCACTACGAAGCATATGTTCCTTGTTAGGGAAGATAGCACGCATGCTAACAGAACCGGTTGACTGGTCGATCACTCCTGTGATAGCGTCTACCTTTCCTTCTGCATCATATGTTGTGCCGTCAATCAATTGTAGTTTGATGGCTGGTATTTTACTGATTTCTTCTTTGATGGTTCCTCCGGTTTTGGTCATAGCCAGCAGTTCTTTTTCAGTTGTAGAGAAGTATACATATACTTCGTCTATTTCAGATACTGTAGTCATTGGCGTAGCCATAGAGGGGCTTACGAGTGCTCCCAAACGATAAGGAATGTCGTTGATAACGCCGTCTGAAGGACTCTTTACTTGTGTGAAAGAGTAATTTTGTTGTGCTGTGGTCAGCTGTGCTTTAGCCTGGGCGAGTTGTGCCTGAGCCTGTGCCAGTGAGTTCTTCGCCATTGACAAGTCATAATCGCTGATAATCTGTTTCTTGTTCAGTTCGATCTTATTGTCAACAGTCATTTGTTGTGTATTCACGGCTGCTTCTGCTGTTGCAACTGAAGCTTTTGCTGTGCGTACTGCTGCTTCATACTGAGTAGGGTCTATGATGAATAAGAGCTGTCCTTTGCGAACGGTTGCTCCTTCATCTACACATAACTTTGTGATGAATCCCGATACCTGCGGGCGGATTTCTACGTCTTGTCTACCTTTGATAGTAGCCGGATAAGCTTTCATTAGATCTGCAGTTGTCTTCTGTAATTCTTGTACTGCATATTCTGGGACTTTCCCTGTGTCATTGCCCTTATTGCCGCAACTAGACAAGAGGGCTAAGCAAAATGCAAAAAAAACAATTCTACTTTTCATACTTTATATTTATCTGTTTTTTAAAATTGTGCGTTCGTCGCTGTGTACATTCATTGTATGGATAGATGATCTAAGGAAGAAAAGCCGGAAACTTATTCTATGAAATAAGTTTCCGGCTGCAAAAGTACTTTAAATTCGGTATTCTTGTACTCTGATACCGTGTTTTTTAACTATGTTTTTTACTTCAGTTTATGATATACAGGATTCATTATGAAACTGAACTCATAATCCTGATATGGAAGACGGTATTTTTCCAAAGCGATAGCACCCCAGCTGTTTACGCAGGCGAGTCCCGTTTGTGCCTTATCAATACAGAAGTTTGTGAAGTTGGCTTTTTCTACTTCCGGTGAGTGACGCTGGTCTTTGCCGGCACCGTCATCCAATGATTCGATTGTATAATTCAGTGCGGAAGCGGAGAACGGTGCATCGGCTACAAACTGCAGTCCGTTGCCGCCGATATTAAGCAGTCTCCACCAGCGGATATCAGTTTTGGTACCGGTTTCCTGCGGGCGGATGTATGGATAGAATTGTTCTTCTACGGTCTGGCGGTACTTGCCGATCCTTGCGGCGTGGTTACGGTCAGAATAGTTTTCACCCGGTCCGCGTCCGTAATATTCAATCTCATTGAAGGTGACAGGCATACGCAGCTGCATTCCGAAACGGAACATGTCGGAAACCTTCTTGCTCTTGTCTGCTTCCATCTTTTGAGTTACTTTTACTGCTCCCTTATTATTGATGGCATACGTCAGGAACAGCTTTCCACCAATAGATTTCATGTCGTATTCTGCGCGAACCACTGCTTGTTCGTTTTCTATATCATGCTTCAATGAAGTCAGTTTTAGTTCCGGATTCTTCCATGCGGCATATCTGTGTTGTAATCCTGCTCCAAAGTCGTTGTCGGTCGGAGCACGCCAGAAGTTGGGAGTCAGTGCACTTCCGTCTTCCATCAGTTGCGTTCCGCTGACGTCGTAGCGGCAGAGGTAACCGTTGTGCTTGTTGAATTCGAGCGTGAAGTCTTCGCCGGAGACAATCAGATAGTTGCGGTCGTTATCCTGGAAAGAGGGAACTACGACTGCGATATTGGAGGACTGCTTGTTTTCCAGTTTTAGCTCCGGTGCCTTGTAGTCACGGATACTCATTTGGTCATAAGCGATGGTTTCTCCCGCAGGAAGCAATGTCTCGGCAGCTTTTAGCTTGTAGCTGACGTTCAGAAGCAACTCCTTGCAAGAACAGATGTTCTTTATGTCGAATGGGAGTTGAAGTTTTGCAGTCTGTTGCGGGGCTACATTCAGGTCTGATACGATGCCGTTTTGTACGATTTCCCCGTTAGCCAGTAACTGCCATTCCAGATAGAATGCAGACAAGTCACGGAAGAAGTTCTCGTTATAGATATTGATCTCACCTTTGGAAAGATCGGCCGGAGTAGTCCAGATATTCTGATAGAAATATCCTACTTCGTAAGCATGCGGGTTCGGTACGCGGTCGGGGCTGATCAAGCCGTTGTCATTGAAGTTATTGTCCGAAGCGTCATATTTGTTGAAATCGCCTCCATAGCCGTAGATGGCTACACCGTCTTTATTTTTCCAATGGCAGGACTGGTCGACAAAGTCCCAGATAAATCCACCTTGATATTTCGGGTACTTGCGGGTGATGTCCCAGTACTCCTTGAATCCACCTTGTGAGTTGCCCATAGCGTGTGCATATTCGCATTGGATAAGGGGTTTGTCAATGTTGCCTTCACAATATTTGATACAGTTATTGTAATCATAATACATCGGGCAGAAAATGTCGGTGAATTCGCTGGTTCCCGCTTGTTCATATTGTACGGCACGTGTCTTGTCTTCGTTCTTGATCCATGTATAGCAATGTTCGAAGTTAGGTCCCATACCGGCTTCGTTACCCAATGACCAGAAGATGATGGACGGATGGTTGTAACTACGTTGTACATTGCGCTGATTACGTTCCATATGTGCTTTGGCGTAAATGGGGTTTTTGGCAAGGCTCTTGTCTCCATATCCCATTCCGTGAGATTCGACATTGGCTTCGGCTACTACGTATAAACCATATTGGTCGCAAAGGTCATACCAGCGGTTGTCGTCTGGATAATGGCAGGTACGTACTGCATTGATATTAAGCTGTTTCATAACCTTGATATCTTGTATCATACGTTCGAGGGAAACGACATAACCACCGTCCGGGTCCATTTCATGACGGTCGGCTCCTTTAAAGAGTACTGGTTGGCCGTTGACGAGTATTTGTCCGCCTGTCAGTTCGATCTTGCGGAAACCTACCTTGACAGGGATCACTTCAGTAACGGTACTTCCATTTTTCAGAGTAGCGGTCAATGTGTAGAGGTTGGGTGTTTCAGCAGTCCATTTGGCAGGATTGGCTACGTTGATAGTCGTGTTCAATTTGCCGGAACCTTTCAGATCGGCTGTGGCTACACTTTTTCCTTGTGCGTCTGTCAGGTCAAGAGCTACAGTGCCGCTGCCTCTCATGTCGATAGCTATGTTCAGTGTACCGTCTTTATACTGGCTGTCCAGATCGGGAGTGACGCGGATATCCTGAATGCGTTTCTTGTCGCGTGCATACAGATAGCAGTCGCGTCCTACGCCGGAATAACGGAAGAAGTCCTGATCTTCCAGATAACTGCCGTCGCACCAGCGGAACACCTGGAAGGCAATCAGGTTTTTGCCAGGTTTCAGGTAGTTGGTCAGATCAAATTCGGCTTCCAGTTTGCTGTCTTCGCTATAGCCTACGTAGCGGCCGTTTACCCAAAGGTACATATTGGAAGTTACCGAGCCGAAGTGGGCAAAGATGTCTTTTCCTTTCCAGTCAGCAGGAAGAACGATTTCTTTTCGGTAAGAGCCTACGTGATTGTTTTCTGTGGGGACAAGGGGAGGATTGTTCTGAAATTGGTTTCTCCAGGCATAGCCGACATTTACGTAAATCGGATCGCCATAACCATTCAATTCCCAAACGGCGGGTACTTTAATATTGTCCCAGCCTTTGTCGTTAAAACTTGTCTGATAAAAGTTTGTCGGGCGTGCGTCTGCATTTCTTACCCAGTTAAATTTCCAGAGACCGTTCAGAGTCATAAAATTCTGAGAGTCTTCTTTGCTGCCCGCTTTAGCTTCATCAGCCGATGCATAGGCGAAATAATTAGTGTGCATTGCGGAGCGGTTTACGGAATTCACTTCCGGATCTTTCCACTCGTTAAAGTTTTGTGCTTGGATGGCTGTTGTTAGTCCTAGTGCAGCCAAACAGCAGGAAAGTAGTTGTTTCTTCATGGGTTTTTTGTATTAGGTTTGAATTTCGGGAGTCAAAGATAGGGATTTATTAACAAGATAAGGACCAATAATCATTCATTTAAGGCTACTTTTTAATAAATTAGCTAGAAAGTGTAGTGTTTATTGGTGAAGAACGTTTATTTTTGCAACATGTTACAATTTGAGAATCAAAAGATAAAACATATCGTGCGCAAAGCTCTTCCGGTGATTGCACTGGTGGCTATATTGTACTCCTGTGCCAGCATTGGACGGCCGGAAGGCGGGCCTAAGGATTACGATCCTCCGCGTTTTGTCGGCAGTACCCCTGCTGCAGGTGCGATTAATAATAAGAGGACTAAAGTTTCTCTTCAGTTCGATGAGTTTATTAAGCTAGAGAAAGCAACCGAGAAAGTGGTTGTTTCTCCTCCTCAGATTCAACAACCGGAGATAAAGGCTTCCGGAAAGAAAATACAAGTGAATCTGCTTGACTCACTAAAGCCTAATACTACCTATACTATAGATTTCTCGGATGCCATCGTCGATAATAACGAAGGCAATCCTCTGGGTAATTTTGCATTTACTTTTTCTACCGGTGCGCAGATCGATACAATGGAAGTATCGGGAACGGTGCTTGACGCCTCTAACCTGGAGCCTATTAAAGGTATACTGGTCGGACTGCATGCAAATCTGAATGACTCCGCCTTTACTAAACTTCCTTTCGACCGTGTGGCACGTACCGACAGCCGTGGGCGTTTCTCTATTCGTGGGGTAGCTCCCGGCAAGTATCGTATCTTTGGCTTGATGGATTCAGATCAGAACTTTGCTTTCACTCAGAAGAGTGAGGTCATTGCTTTTAATGATTCACTGATCATCCCCCGTATGGAAGAAAGACTTCGTATGGATACGGCTTGGGTGGATTCATTGACTTATGATACGATCGTTGAGAAGAAATATATGCATTATTTGCCGGATGATGTGATTCTCCGTGCTTTTAAAGAACTCAATTATTCGCAATATTTGATAAAGTCCGAACGACTGGTTCCCCAGAAATTCACCTTTTATTTTGCTGGCAAAGCAGATACCCTGCCTGTACTGAAAGGGTTGAACTTCGATGAAAAGGAGGCTTTTGTGATAGAAAAGAACCAGCGGAACGATACGATTCATTATTGGGTAAAGGACTCTTTGCTCTATAAACAGGATACTCTGGCTCTTAGCCTTACCTATCTTTATACGGATACGCTGAACCAGTTAATTCCGCGTACAGATACATTGAAATTGGTATCCAAACAAAAGACTCTGACCAAAGAAGAGCCCGAGAAGAAGAAAAAGAAGAAAAAGAAAGAGGGTGAAGAAGATGAGCCGATACCGACTAAATTCTTACCGGTGAATGTGAATGCACCTTCATCAATGGACGTGTATGGCTATGTTTCTTTAAACTTTGAGGAGCCGATTGCAAGTTTTGATACTGCGGCAATTCATCTGCGGCAGAAGGTGGATACGATTTGGAAAGATATTCCTTTCGAATTCGAACAAGACTCATTGAATCTGAGGCGGTTTAATCTGTATCCGGAAAATGATTGGGAGCCTACAATGGAATATGAGTTCTCGGTGGACTCAACTGCGTTTCATGGCATTTATGGTTTGTTTACCGATAAGATAAAACAATCATTTAAGGTACGTAGCGAGGATGAATATTTTACTCTTCATTTTATTGTTACAGGAGCAGATCCTCAGGCATTTGTAGAATTACTGGATACCCAAGATAAAGTGGTTCGACGAAGACTGGTGGAGGATGGAAGGGCAGATTTCTATTACCTGAATCCGGGGAAATATGCCGCCAGACTGATTAATGATAGAAATGGAAACGGAGAATGGGACACGGGAGACTATGCAAAAGGAATACAACCGGAAGAAGTTTACTATTTCCCCAAGGTTGTTGAATATAAAGCGTTATGGGATGTTGACCAAAACTGGGATATACACGCAACTCCTGTAGACAAACAGAAACTGGATGAACTAAAAAAACAAAAACCAGATGAAGACAAGAAAAAGAAAGAAAGAGAAAGAGATAGAAATAACCAAAACCGTAACCGTCGCTAATTTGCGACGTCATCTAATTGTTGGAATTCTTGCATTGTTGATGGGAAGTTTTGCGCTTCCTGCCAATGCTCAGTGTGAAGCTAAAAACGATGCTTTTCAATCCGGAGAGCATGTAATGTATGACTTGTACTTCAACTGGAAATTCGTTTGGGTGAAAGCGGGTATAGCCAGTCTGACGACTAATGCAACTACCTATCATTCGGAACCGGCTTACCGTATCAATCTGCTTGCCTTAGGTAGCAAGCGTGCCGACTTCTTTTTCAAGATGCGCGATACACTGACTTGCGTCATGGGTGAAAAACTGGAACCTCGTTATTTCCGTAAAGGTGCCGAGGAAGGAAAACGCTATACGGTAGATGAGGCTTGGTTCTCTTATAAAGACGGCCTTTGCTTTGCCAAACAAAAACGTACGTTCCGTGACGGAGAAGTTCAGGAGTCGGAAGAAAGCGACAGTCGCTGCATCTACGATATGCTGACTATCCTTGCCCAAGCGCGTTCTTATGATCCTGCTGATTATAAGGTAGGCGATAAAATCAAATTCCCGATGGCTACCGGACGTAAAGTGGAAGAGCAGACACTGATTTATCGGGGAAAAGAGAATGTGAAAGCGGAAAATGGGGTTACCTATCGCTGCCTGATCTTCTCATTAGTTGAATACGATAAAAAAGGGAAAGAAAAGGAAGTGATTACTTTCTTCGTAACAGATGATAAGAACCACCTTCCTGTCCGTTTAGATATGTTCTTGAATTTCGGTTCAGCCAAAGCTTTCTTAAATGATGTCAGAGGTCACCGTCATCCATTGACTTCTATAGTTAAATAGTCTGTCTACAGAGTAAAAGGTACTTTCTGATCTTTCCGGAAAACACTTGATTCGAATGTAGCGATCAAGTCTCCGTTCTGGTTAGTAACATCTATTTGATAGCAGCCGGTGCTTCGGCCGATATACCGTTCGCGTGCCTCGGCATAGAGGGTGTCGCCCGGACCGCTGGCACGCAGAAAAGTGATTGAGGATGAAAGAGAGAAAGCGAGTGTTCCGTGCGAATTGGCAGCTGCGGCGAGTGCCAGATCTGCCAGCGTGAAAATCGCTCCTCCTTGTGTCCGCGCTCCGGCATTAAGATGTTCGGGTTTTATTTCCAGTTTGGCTTTACTGTATCCTTCGCGTACTTCAAGCAATACTACGCCTGCATTTTCGGCGAACAGGTCCTTTTTAAAAAACTCTTGTGGGGTCATAATGATTAATTTTGAATTACTAATTTGAAACGTTGAATGATAAGTTATGAGAGCCGAATTAGCCTATAATTTAAAATTCAAGATTCTTCCGCAAATGTAATAAATATATTCCCATATATGGCTGTCGGATACTTACGTTTTTAGGGGGTTATTATTCTTCATCAATCTCGAATACCTTATGACTAGTATGGTGTTTGCATTCGTATCATCTAATAAAAATGCTGTATGGAGTATCCTGATAAAAGAAAGAGGAGATAAGCTTCTATGTTTAATCAAGTGCTTGTCTCCTCCTTTTTTAATTTTCTCTTACCATTCAATAGCTTGATCCTCATCCGGTATCAACGGGTTGATCTGGCGTTCCATTGTCATAGAACCTTTTACTTCGTAAGTTATCGGATAATCCGGATTGGAAGTGACATCCGTGTACTTATAACTCAGTTCCAGTGTGGTAAGGTGGCGTTCCATATATTTGATGGTCTCGTGCTGAATGATTCGTTTTTCATATTTGCATTCTCCCAATGGTCGGATATTGATTCCCGGTTCGCCTTCGTCACCGTACAATCTCAACTTTCCTTTAATAGTACCTTCCTCGTCCTCCGTTCCTTCTTCAAACTCGACGAATACTTTATACCTGGAGCGGTTCTCATCTTCCACCCACGTTGAACCGGCATAGAAGAAAATGGTATTCTCGTCCACTACGCGGGCTAAGCGCGTATCTACCTTAGCGGGATCGGTTGTCGTTCCTTCGATGTAGATGTTCATCAGCGTGGTGTTATACGTTCCGGAGTAGTCATTGAACAGATTGACTCCCAGCAGCGCTTTATAACGTCCCTTATATTTGTTTTGAACATAAGAAGGGTCTTCTTCAATAGTCAGCGGAAGTACGTATTTCTCATCCAGTTCCAACCCGTTAAAGTTGAAATGGATGGGGTAGAGCTGTATATTCTCTCCCGCAGGAATATGGCAAATGTTTGATTCAAAAGAATAATGCTGTTCTGCAAGGGGGACATACCAGAGGTCCTGACGACCTACGGGGAATTTTTCCTGGTTAAGTATTCGGAGCGTATCCTCATCCACGGCTATTTTTGCATCGATATTCCGACTGTTGCTTTTCGAGCCGCTGACAATGACCGGCAACTGGTATATTCCTGTTCCATCCGGCTGATAGCGTACATAAATTTCACTCAAGCCGTTGTCACCTAAAGGTGCCTTGAAAGAAAGCATCTGTGTGTAAAGTTCATCTTTCCACTCGTCATTGCATGCACTGAATGTTGCATACATCCCCAGTATCATTCCTAAAATATATAATTTTCTCATATTGATCTTTTGGTTTATAATGTTAACACTAATCATAATTCTGCCATCCGGGAGCTTGTGAGAGATTATTGTTGCGTTTCAGCTCATCGAAGCTGATAGGCCAGAAGTACTGTTTGCGTGAGAAAGAAGTCTGTAGTTCGGCCACTCTGACTGGCAGATAAAACATGTCCTTGTATTCTTCGTTCATCAGTGTATTGCAACCGTAGATTTGTTCTCCTTCATGTTCTTCGACAATTTTCCAACGACGCAGGTCATAGTAGCGTTGGGTTTCCGCAAAGAATTCGATCTGCCGTTCATGAACTATTTTTTCAAAGAATTTTTTCGGGTTTTCATATACTTCATCGCTATAGTCGGGGACTCCGGCACGCATACGGACAGGCTTAACTCCACGTCGCATCTGTTCTTTGTCACGGAAGATGTCGTAAGTCTGGCTTCCGTCCCATGAGGTCACCTGGTAGTGTGTCCCTTCGGAAATATTATTCAGTGCTTCTGCATACATTAGTAATATGTCGGCATAACGAAGTGTAGGTTCCACTTTTTGGTAGATAGAGCCTCCCCATTTGGCGCAATCGTTCGGATTTACATATTTCATGATGCCGATGCCCGTAATGCACCAGTTATCAGATCCATTGATACGACCGTCGGTTGCTCCGCGATAATACCAGATTTGTTTATTTCGTGAGTCTTTTCCTCCTTCTTCCTTAATGCTCAGTGCGTTCCATTGAGCTCCGTTGAAAGCTACGGAAGCATAGAAACGAGGTTCACGGTTGGTGTATCCCCACCATACTCCATTTTTTACATTGTCGTACTTGTGTTCATCTTTGTTTTCATCGTTTGTGAACTTCCCTTTCCATAATGTGTAGCATTCTTTGTCAAATGATGTACCATCCGCCGTGGCGTATGCTTCACTTTGCTTCAGGGTCATTCCGTGTACGTTATATCCTCCAAAAGTTCCGGGCAGTTGATGCTTTACGAAATCTACCATCGTGTTGTCTGTTTTTAAGTCATTGCTGTCACCATTGGTTCCTCGGGTAAAAATAAGTTCCGGATTTTCGGCTGCATAGATATCTCCATTAAAAAGAGACCGATATGATTCAAATGGATCTATATTGGACCATCCTTCCGGAAAAGGCTTGTTACTGTATTCCTCATGATATGGCGGTTCAATAGTGGTTGGATAAGCCTCGTCTGTACTAACCGGGCGTCTTTCAAAAGTATAAAGTTTGTAGAGTCCGCTCATTTCCGAGTACTCGATCATGTCTCTGGCAGCAGCAGCGGCTTTTGCCCATTTCTCTTCATTGTATTCTTGTGGAATCAACTGTTGCCCGTCCTTGTTGGTGAAGTCTGCCATTTCCGTATTTCCGTTTACCAGCGGACTGGCAGCATAAAGGAAAACTTTGGCACGTACAGCCAACGCGGCCCCTTTAGTCGGGCGGGCAATGTTCAAGTTATCGCGTTTTTCGAACAGTTCGGTAGCTGCAATTTCCAGTTCCGAAGTGATGAATGACACGCACTCATCATAGGTTTTACGTGGGTAGGCCAGCTCGTCATACGATTTTGTATAGTCGGCTCCTTCCGGTGGTAGGATAGGTATCGGACCGAATTTTCTCAGCAGTAACCAGTAAAAATAGGCACGCAGAAAACGTGCCTGTCCTCTTACGTCCGTCACTTCCTCCGGAGTGAGATCTTCATTCTCATACAATTCATTCAGTAGAATGGAGGCTTGATAGATTCCGTCATACGACCATTTCCAAGCATTTTGGCCACCAGTGGAATTTAAATATTCGCCGCGCTTGAATTTAGCAAAACGGTCTCCTCGTTCGTTGAATACTTGGTCGTCTGAGAAATTGAAAGGGCATACGTCACTGTGTCCCACCTCCAGATTATCTCCCTGCAGGCGACTGTAGCAGAATGACAGCCATTGAAGTGTATAGTCTTTGTCCGAGAAAATGCGTTCTGTAGATTGTTGGTCTCTGAAATAGCGATCTACATTTAGGAAATCGGAACAGGAAGTGAGTCCCAAGCCGAGTACCACTGCTCCCAATAAAATGTATTTATTTTTATTCATAACTTTTCTTTTAATGATTGTTTTAGATTCCTACTGTCAGTCCGATGGTCACTGTTCTGGATAACGGATATTGTTGTCCATTGGAACTACCCAGTTCCGGATCCCAAAGCTTAAAGTCGGAGAAGGTCAGCAGATTCGTTCCCATCAGGTAGAGGCGCACACGGTCCAAATGGAGTTTATTGACAAACCGTTTGGGGATGTTGTAACCTAATTCCACATTCTTTAAACGGATGTACGAACCGTTTCGCAGCCAGTAAGTAGAAGCACGATAGTTGTTGCTATTACCTCCATAACTCAGACGCGGGTATTTGGCATTCGGATCTTCGTTGGTTCCCAGCGACCAGTAGTTACCCACTACATCCGTCAGAATATTGCCCCATGACTTCTCTTGGAATGGATATACGGTGAATCCGTCTATGAAGAAGGATGACTTGCCGGCTCCTTGGAAGTGAACGTTGATATCAAATTCTTTCCATTGTGCAGATACACCGAACCCGTAAATCAGGTTAGGGCGGGTGGTCGCACCAATGGGCACTTCGTCATCTCCGTTAATGACTCCGTCACCGTTTACGTCCTTGTATTTGATGTCTCCCGGCATGATGCCTGAACCCTGTGAGGGTCTGTTGCGGATTTCTTCATAGTCCTTGAACAGCCCTTCGGCTATCAGACCGCGTGCCTGGTCTACACGGAATCCGTATTTCATCTTATACGGATAGCGGCTGTTCTCTTCGTCATACTCCTTGATTTCATTCTTACTATAGGTCATGTTGGCACGTACTGTAAGATCTACCTCACCTATTCTCTGCTTATAAGCGATATTACCGTCAAAACCTTCGGACAAGACAGATCCCACGTTGGCATAAGGTTTCGTTGTGATGTGATTCAGACCGATGATCTGAGGAAGGTAACTACGTACCATATAAATACCGTTGCGTTGTTCGTGGAAGTAGTCAATGCTGCCACTGAACTTATCATTGAACATAGAGAAGTCAAGTCCGAGGTCATGTTTCTTGGCTACCTCCCAAGTGATGCTGCTTGACGCAATTCTCGAATAGGTCAGTCCGGTATAATAATAATTACTGGTGCCGATATCACCGTAATAATAACCGTCTTCATCCCATGTCCCGAATTTCTCTACGTATGGGAAGCGGGTTCCCACATTGTCGTTACCTACCTTACCGTATGAGTAGCGCAGCTTAAACATATTCAGCCATTTGAGATGTTTCTTGATGATTGACTCTTCAGCGATGTTCCATGCTACAGAATAGGCGGGAAAGAATCCAAACTGCTGACCTGAGGCGAAGTTCTCGGAGCCGTTGTAACCGAAATTAAAGTCAAAGAAGTAGCGGTATTTCCATCCGTATGTGAAACGTCCTGCAAACCCCTGATGACGATTCTGAATACTCTGCACAATCTTCTCGTAGCTATCTGTATTGCCGTTGTGAGATGTATTGGTAGTCTTATCCTGAGAATACTTTAAAACGGCCCCTAGCATGTGGTCGCCAAACGTACGGTTATAGTGTAGCTCTGCCTCCAAGTATTCCTTCCGTTGTCCACTTGAATACATCGTTCCGTCCATCAGTTTCTGCGTCTCTATTCTTCTGAATTGCAGTTCTCCGTCGGAGGTACGCTGCCGTTCCGCTAACCAACTTTCCGGCCATTTGAAACGGTTGTCACCGTTATCCGTATATGTATCGAATCCGAAACGTCCGTAGAATTTTAATCCCTTTGTGATAAATTTCAAATCTTGTTCAAGATTAACCGTAGTCTGTATTTTATTCTTCCATGTTTCCTGATATCCCTGCTGGGTGGTCAGTACCCACGGATTTCTTCGTCCTTCACTACCGACTGCTGCCCATTTCCCGTCACTATACTGTACTGGAGAAGCGATGGGACTGTATCCCATTAGCGAGTGCCATATTTCATGATACTGGCTTCCCGGCAGGTTCTGCTTGTCCAAAGAACCCGATACGCCTACTTTTAGCAGCGTGGATTTTGTCAGGTCTATGTCTACATTCATGCGGTAGTTCCAGCGATGGTAGTTGGCATTGGTGTTATAGTCCGTCATTGCACGATCCGTTTCGTACATACCGCCTTCATTTACATAACTGGCAGAAATGAAATAACGGGCTACCGTACCACCTCCGGTCAAGTCTACAGTTGCGCGATAAGTGGGGGCACCGTCTTTCAGTATTAAGTTCATCCAGTCCACATTCGGGAAAAGATCCTGATCCAGCCCGTTTGCAAACAGTTCCAAGTCGCTTTCGCTATAGGCCGGAGCCTGACTACGACTAACCAAGGCTTCGTTCATCATGCGGGCATATGTTGGACCGTCCACAAATTCCGGAGTTCTGGTGCGTGTATTATACGAGGTTTCTACTTTGGCATTGACGCGGGTCTTCCCTTCCTTGCCGCGTTTGGTCGTGATCAAGACAACGCCATTTGCACCGCGTGAACCGTAAATGGCTGTTGCGGAGGCATCTTTCAACACGGAGAAGTCCTGGATATCTTCCACATTGATTTCATTCATATCACGTTCGAAGCCATCGACCAACACCAATGCACTGCCTCCGGCACCGAAAGTGGAGATACCGCGTATCCAGAACTCAGAAATATTGCTACCCGGCTGTCCGGAAGTCTGGCGGGCGAGTATACCGGCTACATTGCCTGCAAGAGCATTAGTGATGCTTGCCGTCGGAGTACGTAGCTGGGAAACGTCGACTGTGGTAACGGCACCTGTCACAGTTACCTTCTTCTGAGCACCGGTCCCTGTGACAACAACCTCGTCGATGACCGTTTCTTTCGTCTCTGCCATAACGATGTTAATGATTTTTTTGTCTTTGATAAAGATTTCCTGCTTTGTAAATCCCACATAGGAAAAAATCAAGTAAGAATAATTGGGAACCTTGATCTTGTAACGTCCGTTTATGTCTGTTATCGCACCGAAGCCGGGCATATTTCTTGCTGTAACGTTCACGCCTATTAAAGGTTCGTTCTTTGGATCAGTGACGATTCCCGTCACCTCAATCGTCTCTTGTTCATTTTGAGCGCAGACTGTAGTTGTCCAGCCTACTATCAATAAAAATAGTAAGATTACATTTCTCATATTTACTTGTGTTTTAAATAGTATTATTCCGTTGTCATATAACGAATCCCTTTATTATCAATATCTCCAATATAGAACATATCTGTATCAGGGTCGTAAGCAAGACCGGCTGGCTGATTGAAACGTGCCTCATGCAATGGATTGCCGTCTACGTATCCCCATATTTTGCCGTCGGCGTTTTCGTTACTTCGTCCGGCTGCAAGAGACGCTACCCCATGAGGATCCAGTTTCCAGATGCAGTGATTTTCTCTGTCACAAAAATAGAAGTCATATTGGTCGTTGTCAGGACCAATTCCTTCGCCGTATTTCTCGTTTTTTACGAATACACCGAACTGTGGTTTGTTAAACCGGGCGCTTCCTCCCGTTCCTTCCTTGAAACTTTTATCGTTCATGTTTCCGGCAATGATGCTAGGATTACCGAATGTTTTTGCCACCGGATCATAATCGGCTCTGAACACTGCGCCAAAATTGTCGGAAAGCATATACATGAATTTATTGGACGGGTGCCTGAATAATATCGTATGTGAACCGCCCACTGCCGATATCTGACTCAGGCTAAAGGCAACCTCCGCATTCTCGTCGATATTGGGAATAGCCCCATTGCGTATCATTTTGTAGACTTTTCCCTCCCACCAGGTGGTGTAAAAGATGGTTCCGTCATCCATATACACTAAGCTATATGCTGTCCTGCCATAGTTGTAGGGACGAATTCGTCGAAAGTTTTCACGACGGAGAGAATAATAGATATTTGCCCGGGTGGTGTTGTCCTGACCGTGATCATCGGTAAATAGCAACGTGTCTCCGTCAGCACTGAATGTGAAAGAATACATTGTGCTATATCCCGTTCTTGGGAAGAGACGTTTTACAGTCCGTTCTGTCAGGTCTATTAGATGGAGACCGTCAGAATGGTTTGAAGAAAAAAGTAACCGGTTGTCCCCATCCTTGTACTTGGGGTCGAACACCATACAGTCATTGGAAGGAATAGAAGCTCCTTCATCGAACGAACCCTCTTGAAATGCAGAATTATTATCCTCGTCTACCTTACGTAGCAAGGTACCTACAATCGTTGCAGGAGTGTACTTGAATTCCTCTTCAAATGTATGTTCTGCAATAGGTTTGCCATCCGGACCATCTACACGAACATTGATTATTCCATCAAAAGCCTTGGAAGGAACCATGCAATAAATCTTTTTTCCATCGGCTCCGATGGTTTTGGTTTTTTCTCCACCGATCGTAATGTGAATTTTGGTGGGATCATTCCCGAAGTTACTGCCTTCAATGTACAGGCGGGTTCGCATACCTCCCTCTTTAGGGCTAAAATCTGTAAATACTACTGGTTGAGATGGGTCATACTGATTAGAGTTGGCTTTATCATCTTTACAACCGATGAAGAATAAACAGCAGACAAGTACTGTTATTAGGTGGTTTTTCATAAATATAAATAATAAAATGGTTAAAGTGCATCCGAACAATAAATATTATTGCTTACAACGTTTGCCTATCTTTCTTATTATAAGCATAATATGTATCTAAATCTTTAGGAGTTTTAGGTATCCTTCACCTTGTTGATGTTGGCATGTTGTGCTCATAATATGTTGTAGATTTAAGTACAAATATCTATATATATCTGATTCTCATCAACGAAGAGTTTGACTGAGAAAAGACATGGCAAAGCTAACTAAATAAGTAATTTCTTATTTAGTTTGCATAACTTTATGTAGGTGTGATGATGATAATTATAATTAACAATCAATCGGTTAATTACAAATAAATATAATAAAAATGTAGAAGAGTTAGAATGCCTTTTTTTTGAAATGACCAGAATATATTATATATTAGTCAGATTATTATAATTACATTTTCAATTACATTAAATAATTAAGCAGGCTTTTGGGGAATATCTGTGCAAATATGCCCTTCAAGGGAGAAATGTACCAAATTTGTCCCTGAATTGGATTATTTGGGACGGTCTATTCTATTTGAAAGTACTACTTTTGCCACCAGATAATTATTAACTTAACAAATAATCCATGTATTATGAAAACAATTCTTAGCGCATTGGGACTTTCGCTTCTGATCTTTACGAGTTGCGGTGGACAAAAAAAGGTTGAAGTCGATTTTATTCAGGACAACATCGACAACGCTGTAGCACAAAACACAATTCAGACAGACATTATCGAGAAATCCGGTAAAATTCTGAATCCAAGAACCATCAATGCAGATGGTAGTATCTCCTATATACCTATTGATGACTGGTGCTCCGGTTTCTTTCCGGGCAGCATGTGGCTGACTTACAATCTGACAGGGGATAAAAAGTGGTTGCCTTTGGCAGAAAAATACACAGAAGCCCTCGATTCTGTGAAATATCTGAAGTGGCATCACGATGTCGGCTTTATGATCGGGTGCAGTTATCTTAACGGTTACCGTTTTGCAGATAAAAAAGAATATAAGGATGTGATTGTAGAAGCCGCAAAATCATTGTCTACCCGTTTCCGTCCGGGAGCAGGCGTTATCCAGTCATGGGATGCCGATAAAGGCTGGCAGGGAACACGCGGATGGAAATGTCCGGTGATTATCGATAATATGATGAATCTGGAATTGCTGTTTGAAGCTACGGCTTTTTCCGGTGACTCTACCTTTTACAATATAGCAGTGAAACATGCGGATACAACGATGGCCCACCATTTCCGCCCGGACAACAGTTGCTATCATGTGGTAGACTACGATCCCGAAACAGGAGAAGTGCGTAAGAGACAAACAGCACAAGGATATGCGGACGAATCATCATGGGCTCGCGGACAGGCTTGGGCATTATACGGTTATACCACTTGCTATCGCTATACAAAAGACAAGAAGTATCTTGATCAGGCACAGAAGGTGTATAACTTCATCTTTACCAATAAGAACCTGCCGGAAGACCTCGTTCCTTACTGGGATTACGATGCTCCGAACATTCCGAACGAACCTCGTGACGCTTCGGCAGCCGCCTGTACGGCCTCTGCTCTGTACGAACTCGACGGTTATCTGCCGGGCAATCACTATAAGGAAACTGCTGATAAGATTATGGAAAGCCTCGGCTCACCGGCTTATCGTGCGAAAGTGGGTACGAATGGAAACTTTATACTGATGCACTCTGTAGGCAGTATCCCTCACGGCCAGGAAATAGATGTGCCTTTAAACTACGCTGACTATTACTTCCTGGAAGGATTGATGCGCAAAAGAGACTTGGAAAAGAAGTAAGAACTGCCTTGCCTGTACTTTAGCCGGATATATGCATATATTAGTCTCTTCCGGTGCATAAATTAATTCGTCCGGCTATAGGCAAATTTGCGTCCGCCTAAAGGCAACGTTTCGTTTGGCTATAGGCAATCTTTCGTCCGGCTATAGGCGGACGAATTAAATGGTGAACCGGAAAACATTATTTGCTGTACCGAAACCGGTTGGTGCATTAACTGTTATTCTTTATATCATGATAAACAAATCAGTAAACTTATTGATGGGAGGCTTGACCCTCTTTGCAGCGCAAGGCTGTAAATCCCCCAAGCAGGTGGCAGAGCAAGCGGAACATCCAAACATCATCTATGTATTTCCTGATCAGTATCGCAATCAGGCAATGGGCTTTTGGAACCAGGAAGGTTTCAGAGATAAAGTAAACTTCCGGGGAGACCCCGTGCATACTCCTAACATAGATACTTTCGCACGTGAATCTATGGTGCTGACTTCCGCTCAAAGCAACTGTCCGCTGAGCAGCCCTCATCGTGGAATGTTGCTGACCGGTATGTATCCGAATCGCAGTGGTGTACCTTTGAACTGTAACTCTACACGTCCTATCAGCTCTTTGCGTGACGATGCGGAGTGCATAGGCGACGTATTCAGCAAGGCCGGTTATGATTGTGCTTATTTCGGTAAACTTCACGCTGACTTCCCGACCCCGAATGATCCGGAGAATCCGGGACAATATGTAGAAACACAGCGTCCGGTGTGGGACGCTTATACGCCGAAAGAGCAGCGCCACGGTTTCAACTATTGGTATTCGTACGGCACGTTTGACGAACATAAGAACCCGCATTATTGGGATACGGACGGCAAGAGACATGATCCGAAAGAATGGTCACCGCTCCATGAGTCGGGCAAAGTTGTTTCTTATCTCAAGAATGAAGGAAACGTGCGTGATACGAAGAAGCCATTCTTCATCATGGTGGGAATGAACCCGCCGCATAGCCCATACCGTTCGCTGAACGATTGTGAAGAACAGGACTTCAATCTTTATAAAGATCAACCGCTGGACAGTCTGCTGATTCGCCCAAACGTAGATCTGAATATGAAAAAAGCGGAATCCGTCCGTTACTACTTTGCTTCTGTGACCGGAGTAGACCGTGCTTTCGGACAGATTTTGGAAGCACTGAAACAATTGGGATTGGATAAAAATACAGTAGTCATCTTTGCTTCCGACCATGGCGAAACAATGTGTAGCCAGCGAACGGACGACCCTAAGAACTCTCCCTATTCCGAATCTATGAATATTCCGTTCCTGGTTCGTTTCCCCGGTAAGATTCAGCCTCGGGTAGATGATTTGTTGCTTTCTGCTCCCGACATTATGCCTACCGTACTCGGCTTGTGCAGTCTGGGGGATTCGATTCCTTCCGAGGTGCAGGGACGCAACTTCGCACCTCTTTTCTTCGATGAAAAGGCGGAAATTGTTCGTCCGGCAGGTGCGTTGTATATTCAGAATCTGGATGGAGAGAAAGATAAGGATGGATTGGTGCAATCTTATTTCCCCTCTTCGCGCGGCATTAAGACGGCTCGCTATACATTGGCTCTGTATATCGACCGGAAGACGAAACAGCTAAAGAAAAGTCTGCTGTTTGATGACGTAAACGACCCTTATCAGCTGAATAATCTGCCTTTGGATGAAAATAAGGAAGTTGTGGAGCAACTTTATCGTGAAATGGGAACAATGCTGAAAGAAATCGACGATCCGTGGTATACGGAAAAGATTCTTTCGGACCGTATACCTTACTGATACCGTATACTAATACGGTTTGTATGACACCCGGGTCTCATACATACCGACACCCGGATCTCATACATGCTGACACCCGGGTGTCGTGCATCCTGACACCCGGGTGTGGTAAGAACTGCCTTTAAACAATTAATGATCATGAAAGCTGTTTGTTTTATATTTCTGTTCTTGTTTTGTTCTTTGTCCTCTTATGCGCAGGTCATAGGGTTTGAAGAAAAGGTTCCCGAGACGTTCAAAGTTTCGGGGAAAGGTGAAGTGAAACTTTCTTCTCTTTTCTATAAAGAGGGAGAAAGCAGTCTGGAATGGGATTTCCAACCTGCCTCGACACTGGACGTTCAGATAGAACCTTTATCGCTGAATGCCAAAAAGGAACAGCAATTTGGTATTACCCTGTGGATATATAACGAGAAACCCCAACAGGACTCTATCCGTTTTGAGTTTCTAAATAAGGCGGGTGAAGTCTCTTATTGGTTCACGTATCATCTGCAAGCGGCAGGCTGGCGGGCTTGCTGGATATCTTTCGCCTACATGAACGGTGATAAGAAAGATAAAAATATTGTTTCTTATCGTCTGGTTGCTCCCGACCGTAAAGGGCGCATCTTTCTGGATCGCCTGACCTTTCCGGAAAAGAAGATGAATCTGCGCACGACACCGGACCAACAATTGCCAGCTAACAACGGTCTTTCCAATCGTGACCTCTGGCATTGGTGTCTTGTATGGAAGTGGGAACAGCAGTCTTATGATGTCCCCTTGCTTTCTAAACTGACAACTCGGCAAAAGAAGGACTTGAAAACAATCGAACAACGCCTGACTGAATTTCTCGATGTGAAGAAAGCTCCCCAAGGACAGATCGACGCTGCAAGGAAGACTTTTGAAAGAGCTGCCATTGCTCCCTCCGCAGCCGGGACCGGCTTTACCGGAACTCCTGTTGTAGCACCGGACGAGCAAGACAAGAAGAAAGGAGAGATGTCATGGAATGATATCGAAACGATGCTTGCCGGCTTTGCATACGATGCCTTCTACAATCAGAATGAGACATCGAAGAAGAACTATTTTACCGTATTCGACTATGCAATGGATCAGGGATTCGCTTTTGGTAGCGGCATGGGGACGAATCATCATTACGGCTATCAGGTACGTAAAATATATACTACCGCCTGGCTCATGCGGGACGCGATTTATAAACATCCTCACCGGGATGCCTATCTATCCACTTTACGTTTCTGGGCTGCTTTACAGGAGACTCGTCAACCGTGTCCGCCGGAGCGGGATGAATTACTGGATTCATGGCATACGCTCTTGATGGCAAAGTTTATCTCCGCCATGATGTTCCCCGATGCAAGGGAACAGGAACAGGCTTTGAATGGTTTGTCGCGCTGGTTGTCTTCATCGCTGAATTATACTCCGGGCACTCTCGGCGGTATCAAAGTAGATGGAACGACCTTTCATCACGGAGGTTTCTATCCCGGCTATACAACCGGAGTACTGGCTACCATCGGCCAATTTATCGCTCTCACCAACGGGACTGGATTTGAACTGACGGAAGAGGCACGTCAACATATCAAGTCTGCCTTTCTCGCCATGCGCAATTATTGTAACCTTTACGAATGGGGGACAGGCATTAGCGGTCGCCATCCTTTTGGCGGAAAGATGGGAAGCGATGATATAGAAGCATTTGCCAATATTGCATTGTCAGGAGACTTGTCCGGTCAGGGAAATACATTCGATCATGGACTGGCCGCCGATTATTTGCGTCTGATACGTGATCGGAATACAAGGAATGCACATTTCTTCAGAAAAGAAGGTATTCAGCCTGCACAGGCTCCCCACGGTTTTTTTGTTTATAACTATGGATCGGCAGGTATTTTCCGCCGTGCAGACTGGATGGTGACACTGAAAGGATATACCACAGATGTATGGGGTGCTGAAATCTATGCGAAAGATAATCGTTACGGACGTTATCAAAGCTACGGATCGGTACAGATTATGGGAAAAGGAAATCCCGTCTCCCGTGCCGGAAGTGGTTTTGTACAGGAAGGATGGGACTGGAACCGTCTGCCCGGTACGACCACCATTCATCTTCCTTTTGAACTCTTGGACAGTCCCCTGAAAGGTACGACGATGGCACGGTCTACGGAAAACTTTTCCGGAAGCAGCTCTTTAGGCGGCATGAACGGAATGTTTGCAATGAAACTGACGGAACGTGATTATGAGAACTTTACTCCCGACTTTGTAGCCCGTAAATCCGTCTTCTGTTTTGATAACCGGATGATCTGCCTCGGAACAGGCATCACGAACAGCAATGCTGACTATCCTACGGAGACCACTCTCTTCCAGACGAAATTTAACGGCAAAGAGCAGAAGACAGGTAAGGATAACTATTGGTTGCACGACGGCTATGATAATTATTATCATGTAGTTGACGGAACCCTTCGTTCACAGATAGCCGAACAGGAGTCGCGTCATGAGAAAACCCGCGAAAAGACTACAGGAACGTTTTCTTCTGCCTGGATTGAACATGGCAACGCCCCGAAGAATGCTACTTATGAATATATGGTACTGATTCAGCCTTCAGCTTCGGATTTGGATGAACTGAAGAAAACGCCTGCATACGAAGTATGGCAACGTGATCAGACTGCGCATATTGTCTATGACAGGAAAACGGGTATAACCGGATATGCTGTTTTTGAAGATTACCGGTCTGCTGACGATAAGCTGGTGGTTGCTTCCATTCCTGCGGAAACGATGGTCATGTATGCGGCAGAGGGAAAAAAGGCGATTCGTCTCAGCGTCTGTGACCCAAACTTGAATATTGCGGAAAAGACGTATACGACAAAAGAACCGAGCCGCCCTATTCGTAAAATAATAGAGCTGAAAGGACGCTGGAGTTTCTTGGAGACACCGGCGAATGTAAAGCTTGAATATAAAGGTGCCCATACGATACTGGATGTAACTTGTCAGCATGGACAACCGGTGGAAATGATTCTTGAAAATAAATGAAGAGAGAATTTAAATAGGTATTGATGTTTGTGTTTCTATGAAAGAAAGAGGGTCGGTTCAGCGAAGAATCGACCCTCAGTTTTATATGCGGTTAATGAGACAGTTTGCTAGGGAGAACTTGAATTACTTGTTTAATCTCCATTCGAAACCATCTTTTGTATCTTTCACTTCAAATCCGAGTGCAGTCAATGTATTACGGATTTCGTCGGAAGTAGCCCAGTCTTTGTTGGCTTTTGCTTTCATGCGTTGTTCAAGAAGCATATCAACGACTTTGCCATAAGCGGCTTCGCGACCGTCGGAAGAACCTTTCTCTTCTTTCAGCCCCATGATGTCGAAGCAGAACAGGTGGAAAGTTTCTTTCAGGTCTTTCAGATCTTCTGCGGAGATCGTTGCATTTCCTGCGTTGATATTATTGATGATGCGGGCACCTTCGAAAAGCTGTGCGATGACAATAGGAGTATTCAAGTCGTCATTCATAGCTTCGTAGCATTTAGCACGCAGCTCTTTCACGTTGATACCTTCCGAAGTTGTTGCGGCCGGAGTGATCTTGTCGAGTCCTTCGATTGCTTCTATCAAACGTTGCAGCCCTTTTTCCGAAGCTTGCAATGCTTCGTTACTGAAGTCTACAGTGCTGCGATAGTGAGCTTGCAGGATGAAGAAACGGATGGTCATCGGAGTGTAGGCTTGTGCCAGCAACTTGTGAGTACCGTTGAAGAATTCATCCAGCGTGATGAAGTTGCCGAGTGATTTACCCATCTTCGTACCGTTGATGGTAATCATGTTGTTGTGCATCCAGTAGTGAACCATGTCATCGCCTTGCGAAGCTACCGACTGTGCGATCTCACATTCATGATGCGGGAAGATCAGGTCCATTCCTCCTCCGTGAATATCGAAGTGCTCGCCCAGATACTTGCGTCCCATGGCGGTACATTCGGCATGCCATCCGGGGAAACCGTCGCTCCATGGCGAAGGCCAGCGCATAATGTGTTCCGGCTGCGCTTTTTTCCAGAGGGCGAAGTCGGCGGGATTACGTTTTTCGCTTTGTCCGTCGAGGTCGCGGGTGGTATTCAGTACGTCGTCGAGGTTGCGGCCGGAGAGTTTGCCGTAATGATAGTCCTTATTATATTTAGCTACGTCAAAGTAGACGGAACCTTCGCTTTCGTAAGCGTATCCGGCGTCCAGAATCTTCTGTACGAGCTGGATTTGTTCGATAATGTGACCCGAAGCGTGCGGCTCGATGCTGGGAGAAAGTACATTCAGTGCTTCCATTGCCTTATGATAGCGGTTCAGGTAATACTGAACGACTTCCATAGGCTCCAATTCTTCGAGACGGGCTTTCTTGGCAATCTTATCTTCTCCTTCGTCGGCATCATGCTCCAGATGACCGACATCGGTAATATTGCGTACATAGCGTACTTTATATCCTAAATGAGTCAGATAACGGAAGAGTACGTCAAATGTGATGGCGGGACGGGCATGTCCCAAGTGAGCATCACCGTATACTGTCGGTCCGCATACATACATGCCTACATGCGGTGCGTGAAGCGGTACGAACAATTCTTTCTTTCTATCTAACGTGTTGTAAATGGTAAGTTGATGTTCCATAACATTTTATATTTGTTCTATTGGAAGTGCAAAGTTAGAATAAATAATTGATTTCAACTTAACTTGCAAGGGATTTTGTCTGATCTGCTGAAGGAAGAATGCCTTATGGGACGTTGAAGATTCTCTCTATCGCTTCCGCAACCCCATCTTCGTCATTAGTCAGTGTAATGTAGTCGGCAGCCTTCTTCACAGGCTCCTGCGCGTTGCCCATCGCTATGCCCATACCAGCGAATTTGATCATCGACAGGTCATTGTAGCCATCGCCTATAGCTATCACTTCCTCGCGTGTCATTCCTATATTTTCCAACAGTACGCTGAGGGATAAAGCCTTGTCGATACCTTGCGGAACCAACTCCAGGAAATAAGGTTCCGAACGGAAGACATTGATCTTTCCTTGCAGGCGGATGCAAAGCTCGGATTCTACAGGAATCAGCTTGCCGGCATCCCCGACGATGAGGCACTTGGCTACCGGCAGGGTGATGTCAGTCAGGAAGTCGTTTGTTTCCCGTATCGCCATTTTATTGAGGAAGGCTTCTTTTTGTACGTACGGATCTTGTGAGTTTTCGGTCACTATTTCTGCTCCGTCGTAAGTCAGTATGCTTAGATGATTGGTGCGGGCACATTCGTAGAGTACCGGAACGACTTCATTGGGCAGTACATTCTCGTACATCATTTCTTTGGTTTCCCAGTTGATGATCTCTCCACCGTTATAGGACAGGATAAATCCGCCGAACTCATTCATGCGTAACTCGTTGGCGAGCGGTACGATGCCGTAAGTCGGTCGCCCTGATGCAAGTACCAGACGGATACCTTGTTCTTGTATGCGTATCAGCGTTTCCCGGTTGCGGGAAGAGATTTCCTTTTTAGAATTGGTGAGTGTGCCGTCGAGGTCGAGCACTATGAGTTTGTATTTCATGTCGCATTGTTTTGGGTTGCAAAGATAGGAGAAAATGGATGACTACAAAGTGCGTGGTAATTAAAATATGCTTAGATTATGCACTTTTATGGTGCAATAGTGAGATGTTTGATTGTTATTGCAGCAAATCCGCCCACTGCTCATTGCTCAGTGCAGGCAGTGCCTCACTATCCGTAATAAATGTTTCTGCCAGCCTCCTCTTGTCCTCCTGTAGTTGGAGAATCTTTTCTTCGATACTGTTCTGAGTAATAAAACGATAGGCGATAACCTGTTTATCCTGACCGATACGATGTGCACGGGCGATGGCTTGTGACTCGGCAGCAGGATTCCACCAGGGATCAATGATAAATACATAATCGGCTTGTGTAAGGTTAAGACCGACTCCTCCTGCTTTCAAAGAAATAAGGAATGCCTGCACATCCTTTTGCTCGGTGAAATGGGCGATTTCGGAAGGTCGGTTGTTGGTGGAACCGGTCAGCAGAGCATACTTCCAGCCCCGTTGGCGGAATACCTCGGCAAGTATCTCCAGATGCCGGACAAAGGAAGAAAAAATAAGTACCTTATGTCCTTCACTTCTTAGTGTGTCAAAGGTATCGATGATTTGTTCCGTTTTTCCCGATATCCCGTCGAAGTCGGGAAAGATAAGCTGCGGATGGCAAGCCAGTTGACGGAGACGCAGGATACCGTTCAGGATGCTGAACATATGGTATCTGTCTCTGTTTTCGGGTTGCTGGAGTAATATGTTGCGGAGGCTGTTTTTCTCCTGTTCGTAGCTCTCACTCTGCTTTTCGGACATGGCGCAATAGATCGTTTCTTCGGTAAGCGGGGGAAGTTCCGGCGCTACCTCGCTTTTGCTTCTGCGAAGGATAAACGGAGCGATGATCTGTTGCAGCCTTTTCTCCATACGGACGTTTCCTTGCCGGATCGGAATGATAAACTGCTTATGAAAAGCGTTTTCTTCTCCTAGCAGGTCCGGTTGCAGAAAACGGAACTGTGCCCACAAATCTTTGAGAGAGTTCTCGATAGGCGTGCCGGTAAGTGCAATCCGATGCTTGCCCTGCAACTGGATGACCGAACGGAAAGTAAGGGAATCATTGTTCTTGATATTCTGACTTTCATCAAGTACGATGTATTCGAATGTGTAGGAGCGGAGAATATCAATGTTATTTCTCATCATCCCATAAGTCGTGAATATCAGATGGAAATGATTGAAGAACTTCTCCGGATGTCCTTTGGGAAATGCGGTGTTGCTGTTATATTCCGCTATCGCAAGAGTCGTGAAGCGTTTAGCCTCTCTTCGCCAGTTGTGGAGCAGGGAAGTGGGGACAACGATCAGAGTGGCAGGTTTACAGGAGTTCTTTCCGTGTTCCTGTCTGTGACCATCTTCTTTCGGTCTGTTTTTCTTTCTGATTTCCCGTGCATCCGGCAGTAGTTCATCTTCGGAGGAGAACGAAAATAAAGAGAACTGTCCTTCGGCATCTGCTATCTGCTCTTTGGCGGGAGGATTACCGGCAGTACATTCTTTGTCCGGCTGATTGTCGGAAGCTGTGCTTTCTGTAAATACGGGCTTTGTAGGAGCAGTGACCGCATCGGGAGAAAGCGGTTTGTATATATATTGCAGCAGCGTCAGCGTCTGAAGTGTCTTTCCAAGTCCCATATCATCTGCCAGGCAGCCGCCGAATCCTTGCTTGTTCAGCTGCACCATCCATGAGAATCCCTTCTGCTGATAGGGTCGTAGTTCCGCTTTCAGTCCTTGGGGAACAGGAACATTACGTATCTCTCTCTTGAAAGGCAGGTCTTTAGGTCCGTTCTCTTCTAAAGCCGATTGTACGGCACCGACAAAGGTCGGTTTCAGACGAATCCCCGTCTCCGTCTGGGTGCCCAGTTCCAACAGGTTTCCATATTTGCTGAACCATTCTTCCGGTAAAAGAATCATGCGTCCGTCCGGTAACAGAAATTCTCTTTTCTCTTCAAGGATGTGCTTGCGGAAGCGTGAGAAAGGGATACGCAGATTGCCGATGACTACCGTGATATGTAGCTCAAACCAGTCGGGCTCATCATCACAACTCTGTTCGATGCGGATTTCGTCCAGACAGTAAGGAGTATTCCCCATGTTTCCTGTCAGCAGAAAAGACTGTTGGAGCATCTTCCGATATGTACTGATCCATTCGGTAATTGTCTTTTCGGGTGCATCGGGCGACAGCTTGAAATGAACGTCGCTGACTCGTTGCAAGCCGGAATCTGTTAACATCCGGAGCTTCTCTTCTTCGGCATCGCTATCCCGACGGAAAAAGAATATCTCGCCGAAATCGTTCCGGTAAATGATCTTCTTCATTTCGGTCACGGTGTCGGGAGTAAATGACTGGTCACCATAACGGAAGCTAAGCCGCAACATCTGTTCGTCGTAAATGGTATCTTCAAGAGACAGGACAGCTTCGCAGGCATACGTCTCTTCAATGATATTCAGTCCCTGAGTCGTGATTTCATGATAGCGTGCTATTGGAATGACGATGTTATCGATGTATTTCTCGATTTGGGAAGCAGGGACGCTGATTTTCTTTTTCTTGGTAAAGGGCAGAATGCGTACGCTCTCAATATGCGGAAAGAAGTACAGCTCCATTCCCAGTAAGAGGGCAGACGGTGAGGAGGTCAGCACGATAACAGGCTTCTGTTCACTTAATGAGAGCGGCTGCCCGTCATAATAGCATTGCAGCTGGTAGCGGAAATTGGTCTCATCGGCAAGAAACGTAAAACGGATTTCCACGTCATGAGGATGCACATGATAGGCGTGATGCGCATATAGCAGTTTGCTTCCGACCTGTTTCTGATACAGAGGAAGATTATGATGGCGTATCAATGTCAGCATCTCCTGCATTTTTTTCTCGATGAATGGGCGGATATTGTTCTTTACCCGTTCCGGATCTTCGGATAATTTGCGCAGAAAACGGGATACTGTTTTCTCACGCGAATAGATTCCCATCAGATATTTCTCTGTGTAATGTGAGGCGATGTCGATAGCTTGTTGCTCGGCTTCGTTCATTCGGCTGATTGCTTCGGGGGAAGCGTGAAAAGCCTGTTCAATGAGTTGGTATGTACCGTCGTCAGATTTCTCTGCCATATAAGGAATCAGCAGTGTGCCGAACGTCAGATGTTCGGTTAAAACGATGATAACTTGTCCGGTATTTGCTTTCTCTTCCATTCTCTTTAGGCTTTAACAAACAAAGATACGGGAAAATCCTTAATTTTGCAGCATGATGGAAGAAAACAAACGAGTATTGTTAGGAATGAGCGGCGGTACGGACAGTTCCGTAGCTGCCATGCGATTGCTGGAAGCCGGATATGAGGTGACCGGAGTTACTTTCCGTTTCTATGAGTTGAACGACTCGACCGAATATCTGGAAGATGCCCGCCATCTGGCAGAGCGTTTGGGAATCCGTCATATCACGTATGATGCCCGCGAGATATTCCGCGAACAGATCATCGAGTATTTTGTGCAGGAATATATGGTGGGGCATACTCCTGTGCCCTGCACATTGTGCAATAACTATCTGAAATGGCCCCTTCTTTCCAAAATTGCCGATGAAATGGGGATTTTTTATATTGCTACAGGGCATTATGTCCGGAAAGTAAAGGTGGATGATACCTATTATATAACTTACGCTGCCGATTCGGACAAGGATCAGACCTTTTTCTTATGGGGACTCAAACAGGATATTCTTCGGAGAATGTTGCTTCCGATGGGAGATATTACCAAAGTGGAAGCACGTGCCTTTGCTGCTGAACGGGGATTTCAGAAAGTGGCGGTGAAAAGGGACAGTCTGGGCGTTTGCTTTTGCCCGATGGATTATCGAAGCTTTCTGAAAAAGTGGTTGGTCAGCAATTGTCAGCCACAGGTCAGCAATTGTCAGCCGCAGGTCAGCGTAGGTCAGCCCCAGGTCAGTGCAGGTCAGACTTGGTCAGCGGAGGTCAGACGTGGACGATTTGTCGATGAAAAGGGAGATTTTATAGCCTGGCACGAGGGTTATCCTTTTTATACCGTCGGACAACGGCGTGGCTTGGGCATTCATTTGAATCGTGCCGTCTTTGTGAAGGAAATTCGCCCGGAAAAGAATGAAGTAGTACTCGCTTCCCTACAGGCTTTGGAGAAAACGGAGATGTTACTTAAAGATTGGAATATTGTTAATCGGGAACGTTTGTTAGGGCATGCGGATATCATTGTGAAGATTCGCTATCGGAAACAGGAAAATCATTGTACTGTGACAGTTACACCGGATAATTTCCTGCATGTACAACTTCACGAACCGTTGACGGCAATCGCATCCGGGCAGGCTGCTGCCTTCTATAAAGATGGTTTGTTGCTAGGCGGTGGAATCATTGTAGAATAATCATTGCTTCAGTCTCCTATAAAGTTTGAAAAAGTAAAAATCATCTGCCATCTGCAACAGAATCGACTCATCTTATTCTTTATTTTTTGCTTATAGCGTTGTAGATACCAGTTGCAAGCTGGGAATACAAAAAAGTCCCACAGTGCATATTATGTACACTGTAGGATACTTTCTGTCATATAATGATTTAATTTGTTCGGATAACTTTATTCGTTGTTCAGCACCAGCATTGACTCTATATATTCGCGTGTATTGCTTAATCTGGGCACTTTGTGCTGTCCACCTAATTTTCCCTTCCTTGCCAGCCAGTCATGGAACAATCCCGGACGCGCAACGATGACTTCCAGTGGTTGCAGAGCAATATCTTTCCAACGCTTCGCCTCATAGTCTGAATTTACTTCTTTCAATGTAGCATCAAGTATTGCGGCAAATTTCTCTACGGAATCCGGCATCTTGGCAAATTCTATCAGCCATTGATGACGGCATTTGGCGTGTTCGTCCATAAATACCGGTGCTGCAGAGTATTCGCTCACCTGTGCACCTGTCTCGGCACAAGCCTTAGCTAAGCCTTTTTCGGCATTATCTACAATCAGTTCTTCTCCAAAAGCATTGATGAAATGCTTCGTACGTCCTGTGATGACGAACTTATATGGGTTCTTGCTGGTAAACTTCACCGTATCACCGATCATGTATCGCCACAATCCGCAGGACGTAGAAATCACCATTGCGTAATTCTTGTTAAGTTCCACCTCTTCGAGGCAGTAAGCGCGTGGATTTTCCTTATCAACTTCTTCCAATGGAATGAACTCGTAGAAAATACCGTAGTCGATCATCAGCAACATGGCAGGGTCTGAAAGATCGTTCTGCGTACCAAAGTACCCTTCGGAAGCGTTGTAGGTCTCTACATAATGCATCTTCTTTGAGTGAATCACCTGCTTGTACTGCTCACGATAAGGGGTGAAAGCCACCCCGCCGTGGAAGAATACTTCCAGATTCGGCCAAACTTCCTCCAGTGTTTGCTTGCCGGTCTTTTCGAGAATACGCTTGATAAGTACCAGCATCCATGAGGGTACACCGGACAAACTGGTCACATTGACCGGAATAGTACTGTTGGCTATTGCTTCTATTTTGGTTTCCCATTCGCTCATCAAAGCGATTTTCTTGCTCGGCACACGAATGAAATTGATTAACGGATTGACGTTCTGAATCAGAATCGCCGACAAGTCTCCCACCAAACTATGGTTGGAGTTGAGGTTCGGACTATGGCTGCCTCCCAGAATTAACCCTTTTCCCGAGAAAAAGTGACTGTCCGGATTGATGCGGAAGTAGAGTGCCGCAGCATCTTTACCGCCTCTATAGTGAATGTCTTCCAGAGCTTCTTTGCTGACAGGCAGGAATTTGCTTTTATCATTGGTCGTTCCGGATGATTTGGCAAACCAGCGTATTTCCGATGGCCAAAGCAGATTCTGTTCCCCCGCCCGCAAGCGTTCTACATAAGGCTTTATTTCCTCATAAGTCTGTATTGGAAGGCGGTTTCTGAAATCCTCATAGCTACGGATGGAGGCGTAGTCGTACTTTTTTCCCCACTCTGTCTGTGCAGCTTGGTTCACTAAGCGACTCAGCACACGGTGCTGTATCTCACTAGCCTGACTAGCATAAAGGTCTATTTGTTTTAAACGGGAATCGAAAGTCTTACTAATAATCTTTGTAATATTCATTTCTGCTTTAACATAATAATGTTTAGTCGTGCAAAAGTAACCTTATTTATCTTTTTTTTCTATCTTTACGACGGAAATAATCGTTAAAATTTGGCGACTTTTCTTGAATCCCGAGTTTCTGACTAAAAAAAACGACAATGAGAATTGGAATCCTGACTTCCGGAGGAGACTGCCCCGGTATAAATGCCACTATTCGTGGCGTGTGCAAAACTGCCATCAATCACTATGGGATGGAAGTAATAGGAATTCATAGTGGTTTTCAAGGTTTGCTGACAAAAGACATAGAATCCTTTACTGATAAATCCTTATCCGGATTGTTGAACCAAGGGGGTACAATGCTGGGTACTTCGCGCGAGAAACCCTTTAAAAAAGGAGGTGTCGTCTCGGATGTCGATAAGCCGGCACTGATTCTTCAGAATATTCAGGAAATGGGACTGGATTGTGTCGTCTGTATCGGAGGAAACGGAACGCAGAAAACTGCCGCTAAATTTGCCGCAATGGGCGTCAACATCGTATCAGTTCCCAAAACCATTGATAATGATATTTGGGGAACGGATATTTCCTTTGGATTTGACTCCGCCGTGAGCATCGCTACGGATGCCATCGACCGCTTGCATTCTACCGCCAGCTCGCACAAAAGAGTGATGGTTATTGAAGTGATGGGGCATAAAGCCGGTTGGATTGCCCTGTATTCGGGCATGGCGGGTGGCGGCGACGTCATTCTTGTCCCCGAAATCCCTTACAACATCAAGAATATAGGAAATACAATCCTCGAAAGGCTGAAAAAAGGCAAACCCTATTCCATCGTAGTGGTGGCAGAAGGCATCTTGACGGATGGTCGGAAACGTGCCGCGGAATACATCGCACAGGAAATAGAATATGAAACGGGCATCGAAACACGTGAAACTGTATTGGGATATATTCAGCGTGGCGGTTCGCCTACTCCTTTCGACCGTAATCTGTCTACCCGTATGGGAGGACACGCGACAGAATTGATTGCCAACGGGCAATTCGGGCGTATGATTGCTTTAAAAGGAGATGACATTTCGTCTATTCCTCTTGAAGAAGTTGCCGGTAAATTGAAGTTGGTAACTGAAGATCACGATTTAGTGATTCAGGGCCGCCGCATGGGGATTTGTTTCGGTTAACTTATAATTTACTCTTTTGTCGTTAGGATGGTAGTTGGAGTCGTCATTCCTTCTCAGTTTCTGTTGCTTCGGCCTCATTAACAGTCGTTTCGACTTTGTCTGCAGTCGTTTCCGCTTCCAGTGCTTCGGTCTCCAAAGTATCCGGTTCCATGGTTTCCGACTCAGCCAATTCAGGTTCGACCGACTCTGTTTCCACTTCTGACGGCTTCGAATGCTGCGACTTCGCTTCATTGACTGTATCCATGAATGTCTGGTCTTTCACCTTCTTGATAGCCATTTGCGCGGCATTCTGCTGAGATTCTTTCTTGGAATAGCCCGTACCGGTTCCGGCAGGAAGCCCTTCGATGCGAACCTCTGTCTGGAAAACGGGATTACTGTCATGGTCGAGGAACTGCTCGATCAACTCAAAGGAAACCTCCATCTTGTTCTTCTGGCTCCATTCGATAAGCTTGGACTTGAAGTTGACCTCTTTGCGGGAGATTTTGTCCAGATCAATATAACGGTTGATGATTCGCTGCTCCATAAACTGCTTGCAACGTTCATACCCCTGATCCAGATAAATGGCTCCGATAAATGCTTCGAAAGCATTCCCGTACATATAACTGTTGTGGGAAGAGGAGCGGGTAGAATATTTGATAAGTTTGTCCAGACCGATCTCCACGGCTAACTTGTTCAAAGTCTCCCGTTGTACGATCTTGGAACGTGTGTTTGTCAGGAAACCTTCCCGTTTTCCTTCGAAACGTTTATAGACAATATCTCCTACGATGGCGTCGAGGATGGCGTCACCCAAAAACTCCAGTCGCTCGTTGTTCAGCGGACGTCCCTTCTCGGAGCGGACGGCAGATGACTTATGCAGGAGCGCTTGTTCGTAGATCTGGATATTGTGCGGATAAAATCCGAGTATCCGGTAAAAACAAAGATAAGACTCTCTGTCTTTGCGGAACAGGAGTCTTATCTTATCTATTTGGTTACGTAACACGATTTTACTCAGCGTATTTCTTGAAGATAACGCACGCATTGTGACCACCGAATCCAAATGTATTGGACAGGGCAACATTAACCTCACGTTTCTGAGCTTTGTTGAACGTGAAATTAAGGTCGTAGTCAATGTTCTCGTCGTTGTCACCTTCTTCGTGGTTGATAGTCGGAGGAACAATGCCGTTCTTGATGGCAAGGATGCTTGCGATAGATTCTACCGCGCCGGCAGCTCCCAGCAAGTGACCAGTCATTGATTTTGTAGAACTGATGTTCAGTTCGTATGCGTGATCACCGAATACTTCCTTAATTGCTTTCGCTTCAGAAATATCACCTACCGGAGTAGATGTTCCGTGAACGTTGATGTAATCTACTTCTTTCGGATCCATTTCTGCATCTTCCAGAGCGTTCAGCATTACCAGTTTGGCACCAAGACCTTCCGGATGGGAAGCTGTCAGGTGATGAGCATCTGCAGACATACCTACACCGGCAACTTCTGCATAGATTTTCGCACCACGGGCCTTAGCGTGTTCCAGTTCTTCCAGGATCAGGCAACCGCCACCTTCGCCCATGATGAAGCCGTCACGGCTTGCGCTGAATGGACGTGAAGCCTTACTCGGCTCATCGTTGCGTGTTGACAGAGCATGCATAGCGTTGAAACCGCCTACGCCTGCAGGGAAGATGGCTGCTTCCGAACCACCGGATACGATTACGTTTGCTTTACCCAGACGAATCAGGTTGAAGGCATCCGCAATGGCATTGGTAGAAGTAGCACATGCTGAACAAGTCGCGTAGTTAGGACCATGGAAGCCATACATGATAGAAATCTGTCCGGCAGCAATATCCGAGATCATCTTCGGGATGAAGAACGGATTGAACTTGGGACCTATTTCCTGATGAGTGTAGTAGTTGCCTACTTCTTCCTCGAATGTATGTATACCACCGATACCGGCGCCAAAAATAACACCGATTCTGTTCAAATCTTCTTTTTCGACGTCAAGACCGGAGTCCGATACCGCTTCTTTGGCAACAGCGACAGCATACTGAGTGTATAAGTCCATCTTTCTTGCCTCTTTACGGTCGATATATTTAGTTACATCGAAGTTTTTCACTTCGCATGCAAACTGGGTCTTGAATTGCGACGCATCAAAATGAGTAATAGGCCCTGCTCCACTAACCCCGTTCACTAGATTTTCCCAGAATTCGGGTACATCATTGCCAACAGGAGTAATGGCGCCAAGGCCTGTTACTACCACTCTTTTTAATTCCATATTGATGAAATCGGATAATTACTTAGCGTGTTCTTCGATATAAGATACAGCATCACCTACAGTACCAATCTTTTCTGCTTGGTCATCAGGAATAGAGATACCGAATTCTTTTTCGAATTCCATGATAAGTTCTACAGTGTCAAGAGAATCCGCTCCTAAATCGTTAGTGAAGCTAGCTTCGTTAGTAACTTCTGATTCTTCAACGCCTAATTTGTCGACGATAATCGCTTTCACTCTTGATGCAATTTCAGACATAACTTTAAGTTTTTAATTAATAATTAGTTTTATTTCTTTAAATTTGCGGTGCAAAGGAATGAATATTTATCGTTTTGCGCAAATATTTGACTAAATAAATGCAGTCTTTTGCACATTTTTCACTGTTTTGTGCATTGAATTCGAGTATAATGAAGAAAAACATCGCCATTTTCGCTTCCGGTTCCGGCTCAAATGCCGAGAATCTCATCCGGTATTTCCAGAAGAGCGACTCCGTTGAGGTGTCGTTAGTACTTTCTAATAAAAGTGATGCCTACGTTTTGGAACGTGCGTATCGTTTGAAAGTGCCCTGTAACGTGTTCCCGAAGGAGGACTGGACAGCCGGAGATGAAATTCTGGCTATTTTGCAGGAATATCGCATTGACTTTATCGTGCTGGCAGGTTTCCTTGTCCGCGTGCCGGATTTGCTTTTGCATGCTTATCCCGATAAAATCATAAATATACATCCTGCTCTCCTGCCCAAGTTCGGCGGAAAAGGTATGTATGGCGACAAAGTTCACCAAGCCGTAGTAGCTGCGGGCGAAAAAGAAACTGGCATTACTATACATTATATTAATGAGCACTACGACGAAGGAAACATCATCTTCCAAGCCACCTGCCCCGTACTTCCCAATGACTCACCCGAAGAGGTGGCTGAAAAAGTACACGCTTTGGAGTATGAGCATTTCCCACATGTTATAGAAGAAACAATAAGTATTAAGTATTAGGTATTAAGTATTAACCATGCGGACTTTTGCCGAATGGAAGTTTAAGCAACTACGGTTAATACCTAATACTTATTACTTAATACCTATTATATTATACGCCTTCTCTTCTCTCCTCAACGGATAATCTCCCCGTAAGGTTTCGAATAGTTCCGGATGGGATTTTAATCGGTTGCTGTCTTCGATGGGATTGTACATTTTCAGCAGAGCTTCTTCACGGTCTTTTGCTTCGATAAGAGACGAAGATGGGGCGGGCGGGGTGATTTCATAAGTTGCGCCTAGGTGGAAGAAACGGCAGATGGAGTCCAGCGACATTCGGGTGGCATTTGCTTTTCCGTCGGCGGAGTATCCGGCGATATGCGGGGTGCCTATCAGTACCTTTTCTAATAATTCACGGTTGATTTCTGGTTCATGTTCCCATACGTCGATTACTGCGTCCGAGATTGTACCGTTGTTGATGGCTTCCAGCAGGGCGTTTGTTTCGATCACTTCTCCTCTTGAAGTGTTGATGACAACAGGCCTCCGTTGGAGAGACCGGAAGAAATTCCCGTCTGCCAGATGGTATGTTTTATATTTCCCTTCCTTATATAAAGGTACGTGAAAGGTGATGATATCACATTCTTCGGCTATTTTCTCTAGTGAGGTGAAGGCGATGTTTCCTTCTTTCTCTTCTCTTGGCAAGTCGTTCAGTAGTACACGCATACCGAAATCCTGTGCGACTTTGGCCACCTTGCTTCCTACATTACCTACACCGATAATGCCGATCGTCAGTTCGCCCGGCTTTTTATTCCGAAGAGATTTCCAGATCAGAAGAGAGGATTGTATATACTGAGCCACCGAGGCGGAATTGCATCCCGGGGCATTTGCCCACTCGATACCCGCCTGCTTGCAGTATTCGGTGTCGATATGGTCAAATCCGATGGTTGCTGTGGCGATAAATTTTACTTTGCTGCCTTCCAGCAATTCGCGGTTGCAGTGAGTGCGGGTCCGGATGATGAGTGCGTCCGCATCCTGTATCAGTTCCCGTGTAAAATCCTTTCCCGGTGCGTAGATTACCTCTTCGGCAATTTTCTCTGCTGCCTCTTTTATATAAGGTATCTTATCATCTATAATAATTTTCATATACAATTCCTTTTTTACTCAGACAAAGGTAAGAAATAAAAAAGTAAGAAACGGTTGCTTGTCTGAAAAATATTACATAGCTTTGTCCTATTATACATCTATTAGCTAGTTAAGATTATGACATTTAGTAACCTTTGCAATGATATTTTTTGGAAATCGACGACAGATTACCATGTGACGGACAGCGTAGATGCGCCGATGAACAATCCTTACGAGTTGAAGTCGATAGAGTATTATTTGTATCTGAAAAACTGGATTGATGCCGTACAATGGCATTTCGAAGATATCATCCGTGACCCGCATATTGATCCGGTGGCAGCCGTAGCTTTAAAGAGAAGAATCGATAAATCCAATCAGGACCGTACGGATCTGGTGGAGTTGATCGATAGCTATTTTCTTGATCGATATAAGGATGTAAAGCCGCTGGCAGATGCTACCATCAATACGGAAAGTCCTGCCTGGGCAGTAGACCGTCTCTCTATTCTTGCTTTGAAAATTTACCACATGCAGCAAGAAGTGGAGCGTACGGATACGACGGAAGAACATCGTGCACAATGCCAGGTAAAACTGGATATTCTGCTGGAACAACAGAAAGACCTTTCTTCGGCTATCGATCAGCTGCTGGCTGACATCGAAGCAGGGAAGAAGTATATGAAAGTATATAAACAGATGAAGATGTATAATGACCCGGCGCTGAATCCGGTGCTTTATGCAAAAAAATAACGAATGGCGCGTATTCTCATTATCCGTTTCTCGGCTCTTGGCGATGTAGCCATGACGATACCGGTAGTACATTCGCTGGCAGTACAATATCCTCAACTTGAAATTACTGTGTTGAGCCGTGCTGTGTGGCAACCGCTTTTTCAGGGACTTCCTGCAAATGTGAGTTTTATCGGTGCTGACCTGACGGGTAAACATAAAGGATTATGGGGGTTGAACACCCTTTATTCGGAACTGAAAGCAAAGAGTTTCGACTATGTGGCAGATTTTCATCATGTGCTTCGTACGAAATATCTGTGTCTGAGGTTCCGGCTGGCTAATATACCTGTGGCATCTATCTATAAAGGTAGAGTGGGAAAAGAAAAATTAGTCCGCCGCCGGCATAAAGTATTGGAGAACCAGAAAAGTTCTTTCCGTCGTTATGCCGATGTGCTGGAGAAACTGGGTTTTCCTGTATTGTTGAATTTTTCTTCGATTTATGGAGATGAAAAAGGAAACTTTGCAGAGATAGAACCTGTCACAGGCGCAAAAGATAATTTGAAATGGATTGGTATAGCTCCTTTTGCCAAGCACATGGGTAAGATATACCCTATTGAATTGCAGGAGCAGGTAGTAGCCCATTTTGCCACCGATCCGAAGGTGAAGGTTTTCCTTTTCGGAGGTGGCAAGAGTGAACAGGAAGTATTCGATGGCTGGGTGGCGAAATATCCTACCGTCGTTTCTATGATTGGTAAGTTGAATATGCGTACCGAACTGAATCTAATGAGTCATCTGGATGTGATGCTCTCGATGGATTCGGCGAATATGCATCTGGCTTCGCTGGTCAACATTCCGGTGATCTCTGTTTGGGGAGCTACTCATCCATATGCCGGGTTTATGGGATGGAAACAGTTGCCGGTCAATACGGTACAGCTTGACCTGTCATGCCGTCCCTGCTCCGTATACGGACAGAAACCATGCTGGCGGGGCGATTATGCCTGCCTGAGAGAAATAAAACCCGAACAGGTGATAGCGAAGATTGAAGGAATAATCAATTAGGAGCCAGGTACTCCTGAGATATGGAACAAGAATGAAGAATAAACTTTTATATAAGTTGCGTAGCGGGAAGAATCCTAAGTTCATTTACTATTCGGTAAATGCTCTCAGACTGGTCATTCCGAAAGGCATTTTCCGGCTACGGTTACAAGGAAAGTTGTCTTCACTATCCCGCCGGAAGGACAAGGATTATATAGAACGTCGCGTTGACTATTATAACAAACTTTCCGGAACGGTGCAATTACCTTCTTCTGCTCCGCATCTTTCAGAGCACAAGATGAGCAAACAAAAAGTGTATTTCTTTGATACTTATCAATATACCCGCTGGTTTTCTGATCAGTTTCAGTGGGGCTTTTGTCCCGGTGATGTGACATTTGTTCCCGACTATCCCTCTATTGTGAAAAGTCGTCCGCTGACAGATGATAACGTGAATTCGATTGTGATGAAACTGGATAAGGTTCGTCATTTTATATTTGTGGACGACAAGAAGGCTTTTACTGAGAAGAAAAATATGGTAATCTTTCGTGGAAAGGTAAAAGGAAAACCTTCCAGAAAGCTTTTTATGGAAATGTATTTTCATCATCCGATGTGCGATCTGGGAGATGTTAGCAAAAATACGACTGATCCGGCAGAGTGGCGTACGGAGAAGAAAACGATTAATGAGCATTTGGATTATAAATTCATAATGGCTCTTGAAGGAATCGATGTGGCCAGCAACCTGAAATGGGTGATGTCATCAAATTCAATAGCAGTGATGCCCCGGCCTACCTGTGAGACATGGTTTATGGAAGGCACGCTTATTCCCAATTATCATTATATTGAAATAAAACCGGATTTCTCTGATCTAGAGGAACGGTTGAATTACTATATAGAGCATGTAGACGAATCATTGGAGATCATCAATCATGCCCATGAATATGTGTCCCAATTTAAAGATAAGAGAAGAGAAAATTTGATATCACTGCTTGTGTTGGATAAATATTTTAAGATGACCGGGCAAAAGAGTTGAGAGATGAAGAGAAGTATGACCATTCTTGTTTTTTCGTAAGATGAAAATAATGATTAACCCCAAATACGAATATCTGAGAGAATATGTAGAACGTATTCCGAAAGATTTTGAGACAATAGGAACGGTAATTCATTCCGGGCGAAATTTGATAAAGATGATCACGGTGGATGGATTGGATATTAACGTGAAACGGTATACGATACCTCCGCTGATAAACCGGATCGCTTATGCTTTCTTTCGCCCTTCGAAAGGGAAACGGGCTTTTGTTTATCCGGAGAAACTGTTGGAGAAAGGGTTTGAAACCCCATGTCCTATTGCCTATATAGAAGAGACAAAAATGGGTTTGATTGGTCATTCATATTTTATGAGCATACAATCTCCCTATCGATATAATTTTTGCCAGTTTGGCAATGCGGATATAAAAAGCTGCGAAGATGTAGTGACCGCTTTTGCGGAATTTACAGCGCGTTTGCATGAAGCCGGAATTCTGCATCTGGACTATTCGCCGGGAAACATCCTGTATGACAAGATAGGAGAAGAATATCATTTCTCACTGGTGGATATTAACAGAATGCATTTTGGCGAAGTGGATATTAAGAAAGGTTGTGCGAATTTTGCCCGTTTATGGGGGCAGACACCCTTCTTCATCTTGTTGGGAAAAGAGTATGCCCGTTCGAGAGGGATGGACGAAGAGGAATGTGTGCGTTTGGTTCTGCATTACAGAAAGAAATTCTGGAACAGATATCGTCGCAGACATCAGGTCTGGTTTCAGTTGGATATTTAATGGCTAAAGGAGGGTAATTAATGATAGTAGCTTTTGAAAATAATGTTGTTTGTTCGGATGAAAAAGTGCGGGACTACTTGCTGGCTCATCATGCTGACTTGAAAGAAGATCAGGATGAGGACGCATTATGTCTGGTTCGTTTGCATAAGGAGGAAGACATTGATGGCACTGATCGTGTGGACTTAGTCGGATGGAGGGAGATTTCGAGAGAACTTTATTGGGCTGAGGGACAGATGGAGTGCAATTATTCTATTATCTGTTTTAGTCGGAAGACTACTTCTTTGCAGATGTCGGTCGTACTGTCAACCTGCAACCAGCTTGAATGGCTGGAGAAGGTGTTGTGGGGATATGAAGCCCAGGATACTAAGAACTTTGAATTGATTATTGCCGATGATGGTTCGCGGAAAGAAACTTATGATATGTTGCAGAGGATAACTCCGCAATTGTCCTTTCAGGTGAAGCATGTATGGCACGAAGATAAAGGATTCCGTAAATGCGATATTCTGAATAAAGGCATACTGGCTGCACAAGCAGATTACCTGCTTTTCAGTGATGGCGATTGTATTCCACGTAAAGACTTCGTCTCAACTCACCTGTGTCTTCGCCGTAAAGGACGTTTCCTGTCCGGCGGATATCATAAGTTGAGTATGGATTTGTCGAAAGACATTACAAAGGACGATATATTATCCGGCAGATGTTTTGATCTGCAATGGATGAGAGGAAAAGGGATGCCTGCCTCTTTTAAAAATAACAAACTGACTGCTACAGGATTTAAAAGGTGGGCATTAAATACCTTTACTCCTACCAAAGCAAGCTGGAACGGGCATAACGCTTCCGGTTGGCTAAGCGATATTCTGGCTGTGAATGGTTTTGATGAGCGTATGCAGTACGGTGGACAAGACCGTGAATTTGGAGAACGTCTGGAGAACTATGGAATTCATGGTATGCAGATACGTTACTCTACCGTATGCCTCCATTTGGATCATGCAAGAGGGTATAAGACGAAAGACTCTATCCAGAAGAACCGGAACATACGAAAGCATACTCGTGGAGCAAAGGTTCAATGGGCTTCTCTGGGCATTGTAAAGGATGAACTGAGAGGTCAGTCTGTGAAGGTGAACAGTTATTATGATCGTTATACACGGGAAGAAGAGAAGCTGACTTCCTATAAGGAAAAAGGAGGATTTTACCGACATATCTATTCTTTGCCTTGCAGGTGGAGAAGAGCAAAGTATCATGATAAAGTGGTGCGTGCTTATCAGCAAGACACTGATGCTCCGACATTATCGAACCATTCGGGAGTCATTGTCTCGTTGACGACGTTTCCTCCCCGTATCTCTCAGCTTCATTTGATGTTGAAATCAATTCTGTGGCAGACTTGTCCGCCCGAAAAGATAATTGTATGGTTGTCGGAACAGGAGTTCCCCGGACGGTTGAATGATCTGCCGGAAGAACTTAGAAGATTGATGGCTAAAGGAATAGAATTCAGATTTGTGTCTGAGAATTTCCGTTCACATAAGAAGTATCATTATGTTTTCCGTGAATACCCGGATAGTAAAGTGATAACAGTGGATGATGATCTGATTTATCCCCGGAATACGGTTGAGCGTTTGCTTTCCTTATCGTATCAGTATCCGGATACAGTTTGCGGAAACGTTATCCGGAAGATTCATATGGATGGAAATTCTTTTTCGGTATATAGAAAGTGGACGAAAGTGTTTACGATGCCGGTGAATAGCTCTTTGCAGAATGTGGCAATCGGATGTGGCGGGATTTATTATCCTCCCCATTGGTATGGAGAGGAGTTGTTTGACTGGAAAATAATCAGTGAACATTGTCCGTCTGCGGATGATTTATGGTTGAAAGCGAATGAATTAAAGAGGCGGGTCAAGGTGACAGGAGGGGGGGGATTCTATCCCCGGCCGATAGAGCTGCCTCAAACGCAGAATAATAGCTTACAAAAGAAAAATAATGGGAAAACTAACCTGAATGATAAACAGTGGAAATCTTTGAATGAACTTTGGAAACTAGACGAATTATACTGTATAAATGGCAAATAAGAGGTAATTGTTTGATTTGAGAGTGTTTAGATTGTATTATCGAATCACATGCAAGTGTGAAATTTATTTAAAATCGAGGGTAGTTTTGCAGTATTCCTTGTTATATAGCATTCTATATAGAAGGGGCTGCAGTAAAAATAAAAAGTTGACAAGTAGAATAATATGAATACTAATATCTCTGGACCATTGATTAGTCTTATAGTGCCTGTTTATAATGTAAAGGACTATTTGAAGACTTGTCTGCAATCTATACTGGAGCAGACCTATAAGAACCTTGAGATTATCTTAGTTGATGATGGTTCTGACGACGGCTCTTCCGGTATCTGCGATGAGTATGCGCGTATGGATCAGCGCATTAAGACTATTCATTTGCCTCATAGTGGGGTGAGTGCTGCCCGTAATGCCGGTTTGGCTGCAGCTACGGGAGAGCTCTTGGGCTTTGTTGACAGTGATGACTGGATTGATCATGATATGTATCAGTATCTTTACACTTTGATGCAAGAGCATGATGCAGATGTTTCTGCTTGTACTTATCTTCTTGAGCAGGAGGGAAGACCTTCTAAAATAATCAACAACACGGGTAAGCTGTATGTTTTTTCCAGAAAGGAGATTATACGTGCTTTGGTAAAGAATGACTTGGTAAAGAACTATTTATGGGCGAAGCTCTTTAAACGTAAATTGTTTGACCGCCTTTCATTCCCTGTCGGACGGGTTTATGAGGACGTAGCTGTATTATATAAAGTATTTTATAGCTCTCAGAAAGTGGTATTGAGTTGTGTCTCTAAATACCATTATATGATTCATAAGAATGAAAGCATTACTCGTGGTGGTTATGATCCGGTAAAGGAATATCATTATTTCCTGAGTCTTTATGAACAGGATAAGTTTATTCAGAATGCGGAACTTGGAGGTGAATCTTCCGTTGGCGTACTTAAGAGAGGGATTCATTTGATTAACCATACTTTATTGTGTCCTCCGTCACCGGCTTTTGAGGATATCATAGATGAAACGATGTTGAAAATGCGTGAATATCGTCATATTACTCCTTGGCAACTAGGCCCGAGTATGTCAATCAAACGATATTTTATGTGTAAACACTTCGGCTTCTATAGGATGCTATATCGTGGTTATCGTGCTATATTTAAGAGAAAGCACAAATTGTTGATTGACTAGAATGACTAAGGAAAAGATAGCTTTTATAGTAGTTCGTTATGGAAAAGATATAAACGGAGGTGCTGAATATCATTGTCGTATGCTGGCCGAAAGGCTGGTTAACGATTATGATGTTGAAGTATTGACTACGTGTGTCAAGAATTATGTTACCGGTGATAATGAATATCCTGAAGGAGAAGAAGTCCTGAATGGAGTTTTGGTACGTCGATTCTATTCAGATCCTGTTGAACCGGACTTACATAAAAGCTATGTCAGGCAGGCGGCTCCGGCAAAGAAGTGGAGGCACTTCTTGTACAGATGTCGTCTTTTGAAGCCTTTGTCTTATGTGAAACCGATTTGGCATTATAAAGAACAAGAAGAAATAAAGGCCTTGAATAGTCAGGTTTTTTATTCATCTTCAATGTATGCTTTTATAAGAGAGAATAAAGCTTCTTATAGAGCATTCATTCCGCTTTCCTTTTTCCCTCATACTTATTATACTGCACTATATGCACCGGAGAAGACGATTCTGATTCCTACTATGCATAATAACGGTTCATCCTTTCGTTCTATTATTACTTCTGTTTTCTCTGAGGTTGCCTATATTGGATTTAATATAGAAGCAGAACAGAAATTGGTAGAGAATATAGTTGGAAAGCCTTTGGCTGCTCACGGCATTATAAGTGTAGGTATAGAGAAGACGAAAGCTGCTGATTGGGAGCAAACAAAGGTAAAATATAATTTGCCGGAAGATTATCTATTGTATGTAGGGAGAATTGATGCTATAAAGTTGAATAATATAGTTGAGTATTTTTTAAGCTATAAAAAGAAATATGTAGATTCTCGATTAAAGCTAGTTTTAGTCGGAGGTATTTTTGGAAAGACAGTCGAACATCCGGATATAATTTACACAGGTTTTGTTGATGATGCGGAGAAAGTAGCGATTCAGTTGAATGCTAAAGTAATAGTGAATCCTTCCAGATATGAAAGTTTATCACTTATTTTACTTGAAACGATGAGCGAAGGTAAGGCGATGTTGGTCAATGGCAGGTGTAATGTGTTGAGAGAACATTGTGAAAAGAGTAATTATGCAGCTTTGTATTATATGAATCGTAGAGATTTTATGCGAAAATTGCATCACCTTGAGAACTCAGAAACATTACGTCAACAGATGGGAGAGAAAGGGCGTCACTATGTTCAGGAGAATTATAATTGGGAGATGATTATAGGACGGATGAAAAATGTGATTCAGATGCTCTCATAAGTAGAATGTTGTATTAAGGGAAGCTATGAAGAAAGAGAAAGTTGCTTTTGTTGTTGTCAGATATGGCAAAAATATAAATGGCGGGGCTGAATATCATTGTCAGATGTTAGCAGAACGGTTAGTACCTGATTATGATGTGGAAGTACTTACTACCTGTGTCAGAGATGTTGCGACGGGTGAAAATATATATCCGGAAGGTGAGGAGGAATGGAATGGAGTGGTGATTCGTCGTTTTAGGACGAATCCTGTTCAGCGTGAAAAGGAACGCTATTTCGCAAAGAGGGCTAAACCAGCAAGAAAACTACGCCAGTTCCTTTTTAAATTAGGAATCTTGAAATACTTGTCTTATTTGATTCCTGTATGGACTTACAAGAATGATGATGAAGTGCAGGCGATGAAGAGTGATAAATTCTATTCGTCCGCATTGAATGATTATATTCGTGAACATGTAGATGAATATAAAGCATTTATAGCGATGTCTTCTGATTATGTCACTTTTTATTATACTGCATTGTATGCAGGTAGAAAAACGATAGCTATTCCTACAATGCATAATATGGGTATTTCTTTCCGTTCAGTATTAACCTCTGCTTTTTCAAAGATAGCTTATGTTGGTTTTAATACTGGAGAGGAACAGAGACTTGCTGAAAATATCTTGGGCAAGGCTCTGGGAGCTCATGGAATATTGAGTGTAGGAATAGAGGAGTCTTTATCCGCAGATTGGGCGCTGACAAAAGAAAAGTTTCAATTACCAGAGAGATATTTGTTATATATTGGCCGTATTACTCCTAAAAAGATTCATCGTTTACTTACCTATTTTGTGAATTATAAGAAGAAATATTCAGATTCAACATTAAGATTAGTATTGGTGGGAGGACTGGCTATGGAGCGATTTGAGCATCCTGATATTATATATACAGGTTTTGTCAGTGATGAAGAGAAAATGTCAATTCTACAGCATGCCGAAATTGTAGTGAATCCTTCTCGTTATGAAAGCCTTTCTTTAATACTTTTAGAGGCTATGAGCCAAAAGAAACCAATGCTTGTAAACGGACATTGTAAGGTATTGAAAGAACATTGTTTAAAAAGTGATTTTGCTTCTTTTTATTATATGAATAAGCGTGGGTTTAATCAAGCGCTTCGACGGATTGAACAATCGGAAGATTTGAGAGAGGAGATGGGAGAAAAAGGTGCATCTTATGTGGAGAGTAATTATAATTGGTCTCTTATAATGGGAAGATTGAAGTCAGATATTAATTTTATAAAAGAAAATGGGAAAAGATAAGATAGCTTTCGTAGTTGTCCGGTATGGGGCAGATATTAATGGTGGAGCAGAATATCATTGTCGTATGCTGGCAGAAAGATTGGTAGATGATTATGATGTAGAAGTGCTTACTACTTGTGTGAAAGACTATATGAAGGGGGGCAATGATATTGCAGAAGGGGCTGAATATATAAATCGTGTAATGGTACGCCGTTTTAAGGTTGATCCGATTCGGGATATGTCAGAGTCTGAGTATTTGAAGAGAGCTAAACCTGTACGGCGTTTAAGAATGTTTCTTTATCGAATTCGAGGGTTGCGGTTGTTCTCCTATTTTATACCAGTTTGGACTTATTATCGACAAGAAGAACTGGAATCTATGAGGAGATGTGTCTTTTATTCGTCCCAGTTACATCAGTTTATAAAGGAAAATAAGGATGTTTATAAGGCATTTATTGCATTGACAATAGACTATACTCCATTTTATTATACAGCTATTTTAGCGGGAGAGAAAAGTATTGCGATTCCTACAATGCACTATACAAAGATATCTTTTCGTGGAGTGTTGACTGAGGCTTTTTCAAAGTTTGCATATGTTGGATTTAATACGAAAGCAGAACAAAAGTTGGGTGAACGAGTGTTTGGTAAAGCCCTCGGGGCTCATGGGATCATAAGTGTAGGTATTGAACCAATAAAAGCGGCAAATTGGGAAGAAACAAAGAGGAAATATAGGCTTCCTGATAAATATCTGCTTTGTGTCGGTCGTGTGGAGAAAGCCAAGGTCAATGATCTTATAACTTGTTTTTCCAACTATAAGCAGCAATATAAGGAGTCTTCATTAAAGCTGGTGATGGTTGGTGGTATATTTGGAAAAGTTCCTGATGCTGCTGAAGTTATATATACAGGATTTGTCTCTGATGAAGAAAAGATTGCTATTATTCAACATGCTTTTCTTGTAGTTAATCCTTCTCAATATGAGAGTCTGTCTCTAATACTTCTGGAAACGCTGAATCTGGAGATACCGATGCTTGTGAATGGGCGATGTGCTGTACTAAAGGAGCATTGTAAATTAAGCCATGGTGCCGTTGATTATTATATGAATGAACAGCAATTTATTCGTAAATTGAATAAGATAGAGAGTTTTCCCGTATTCAGAGAACAGATGGCGAAAGGTGGAAAACAATATGTGGATAATAATTATAACTGGAATTTGATCTTATCTAGGCTAAAACGGGTTATAGAATTAGTTGCAAAATCAAAACAGAGGAAATAGATTATTATATAGACTCTCTCTCAAGCAATTATTTATAGGATTTGAGAAATATATTAATTAGCTTTTTGATGAGTTTTCTTGTTTTTCTTTTTTGATGTATTAAAAGGAACAAACAGCATTTACTTTTAAATAATATTGTTTTACTATGGGTGATTTGTCTAATTAAAGGAAGCAGTTTATACAATTCACTATGGGGGTAATTGGGCGATAGAGAGGATATTTCCGTAATAGTTAGTAGGAGCCTTTCTTTTAGAGTTAATGGGGATGTTTGGTTTTTGCTGGTATAATATGCCTCTAACCAATTAAAAAAATCAATTGTGGCTATGGCTTTTCTTTTTTGTGTGGAGATGTTATATGTTGAAGATATATTTACTCCACTATCCCTCCAAAGAACTTTAGCCTTTTCTATCGAGAAAATACCTTTTTCTTCGGCGCATACCAATACTGTTGCATTGTCTGATCTGTATGCAAGATCAAACTTTATAAATCTCCCAGTTTCGTTAAAATGAGATGTCCTAAAAATAAATTCGGGCATTCTAGCGTCTATTTGATAAGTGTATATTAGACGGATAAATTCGGATGCAGATAAAATCTGAGGATATTCATTACAATGTTTTGTGATATTTTCATGTTGATCAATAATATCTATATTGTAGTGGTAGACATCATATATATGATTACATGCGAGAGCTTGATAAAACATTTCTACACAATTTGCCTCCATTATATCGTCATCTGAAAAGAGAATGAAGTACTCTTCATTCTGTATCATGTCTAGGCACCTTTCCCATTGTGAAATAAGATCACTTTTTCCTCGATTGTCGGAAAATTTCTTATATGTAATATTTAGTAGACTGATATATTGGTTGATGATGTCAGGTAGATTTTCCGGGCTGCAATCATCACCTATATATACAGAGAAATTTTTATTTGTCTGTTGCACTAGTGAGTCTAAGGTTCTTTTGAGGTAAGCTCCTTTATATGCTGGAATGATAATAGCTAAGTTCTGATCCATTTATATTAAAATATAATTTATTGCTGCAAATATACAAATAATTGGCTATAAAAGGTCTTTGAAAGCCAAAAAGGGCTTGAGTAGGATTATGCTTGTTTGGATGGAATATCATTTAGTTGATTAAACGTTGTATCTTATTTGTTTTTTACATTACTTTTGTAAGCCAATATAGTTTGAGATAAATGTGAGTCAATGGTACGTAATATGAATGATATGAATTCTCTATATAGTGTAAGCGTTATTATTCCGGTTCATAATACAGCTCCATATTTGGAACGATGTGTAGAATCTGTGAGAAATCAGACCTTAAAAAATATTGAGATTATCTTGGTTGAGAATAAATCTCAAGATAATTCTCCGGTGCTATGTGATGAATATGCAAGAAGAGATCCAAGAATAAAGGTGCTGCATCTTTCGATAGCTGGGTTATCTATAGCTAGAAATGCCGGGCTTAAAATAGCCTCTGCTCCTTATGTTGGTTTTATTGATAGTGATGATTACATAAGTGAAACAATGTTTCAGGACTTATTGGATGCCATTAGTAGTAGTCAAGCGGAAATGGCTTATTGCAACTTCTGTTATGAATATGAGGATGGGAAAATAGAAACTGTTTATACTGACTCTGGGCATACATGCATACGACAGCCTAAAGAGGTTATTGAGGATATCATATGTGAAAAAGTGAGTAGTTCTTCATGCACAAAGTTATTTAAGAAAGAACTGTTTGCTTCTCTTTTATTTCCCGAAGGAGTTTTTTTTGAGGATCACGCAGTACTTTATAAATGGGTAGCTATGTGTACGAAAGTTGTATGGGTTGATAAAGTCTATTATTATTATTATCAGAGGGATGGAAGCATCTGTCATACTCTTGATATGAATAAGCATTATCACTTTTTTATGGCCGAATATCCGAGATTAGATTTTGTGAAAGAGAAGAGGCTGTTTTCAGAGAAAGAGCGCGGAGCGATTATTAAAATGATTGCTCAAACTTGTTTTTATCACTTTTCAGATTTTATGCAAGAAGCTAAATTTCTAAGGGATAGAAAGCAGATTAAAGATATGAGAGTTCGGATGCGTAAATGGCTCTCTTTACCTTCAGATGAAATAGACAAAAAGTTGTATAAGAGGATAAGAAAGATTACTTATTTCTGGCCAATTTATTATTGGAAACATTATGCTCGTAAAAAAAGAGAGTAAGGAGGGTTGTGTCAAAACGTTGGCACAACCTTATAATTTTTTACTAATTTCCAATTTAAATTCAGAAGTTTTCTATTTGCATAAAATGGGACAGTACCTATTTCTACTTACTAAATACATAACCTCTATGTCCCCAATACTCATTCTCCCACTTACTTATTTGCATTTGAACTTCTTCCCATGACCAAACATAAAAACGATCATTTAAAAGAGGCGAATACATTTCATAAATAGGTTGTGTATTAGCTTCTGGTTCTGATAATATGTAACCTCTAAGCCCCCAATTCTCATTTTTCCAATCATTTATTTGCCATTGAACTTCATTCCAAGAAAAGGCATAAAACCGATCGTTCATCGTCGGTGCGAACATCTCATAGATAGGTATTGTATTTACTCCAGGTTTTGCTAATATATATCCCTTAAATCCCCAAAATTCATTATTCCATTTATTTATTTGCATTTGAACTTCATCCCAAGAAAAGGCATAAAATCGATCGTCCATCGTCGGTGCGAACATTTCATAAATAGGATTTAATTGTAAAACTGACAACTGACTGTCATTTATATATTTTATCACTGCTTTTTTTACCTGTTCTCTCTTTACTGGATCAGAAATAAATTCATAAATAGGGTATGCTTTATCCCAGTTTATTTTTGTTAAACCAGCATTAGCAGCAGTTACTGATTTTTCCCATGAGTATTTATCAATAGTAGGATAACCTGTTTCTAAATTATATGTTCCACCAACTCCGTCACCGCCTTTGTACTCCAAATGTAAAGTTCGGTTTATGTTCTCCGCACTAGTCGATACATTCTCTATTACTGTTTTATCCACGTCAGCACTCAATCCGATTTTTGCTAATACTCCTTTCAATCCAGCTTTTATAACTTTCGTTTTTTTCTCTTGATCATCTTCCTTTATTATGCTGGAACTATACATGACTCGGAGGACACCCCCAATTGTTATATCTGCTAATACATGTGTTCCATAATCTTTTACGAACTGTTCAGGGGATGTCATGTTAGAAATATCCCTCTTGAATTTGTCAGTCAAGAAATTTGATAACACATCGACACTCTCAGCCAATCGGAGCCATCTCACGTCTTTGCAGATATCCGCACTTGCATAAGAATATTTGGTAGATAATTCATGCCTTGTGAAATTTTCTTTAGAGAAAGAACCTGTAAAACTTAAATTTCCTTTGACTATTGGTATACTATCACAGCTAACAGAGGTATTAACACCTGTTTTTTTTGTAATTTCTTTTATATAGTCATACGAAGTGTAACCATAGTAATATTGGTTCTTTCCGCTAACTTCATTGCTGGTGATGATGCTGTTCTTATCAAACTCACGCAATTTTACAATATCAATTACAGAGTTTCTAATTGAATATTTGTCTAAATAATCACCTGTAACATCATATCCAAAACCCAAAGCATGATCGTCTGTATCAAGTGATCTAGTTGTTAATTCCTTATTCTCATTTTGTGTTTGCTTTGTAGAATCATCAAATTGTTGAATCTCGTCTGAACAAGAAATTAGTAACAAGATAAGGGAAAGAGCGCATAATTTGTTTTTCATAATAAAAGTATTTAATTTATATTTTGCCCAATAAATAACATTCTTTTTATCTCCCCAATAATTAATTTACATCTCTAATCTTAAATAATAATTTGTTTAAAAGAGTTCTGGATGACAATGTACAAAGATAATATTAAATATACAAGAAAAAGGAAAGAAATCAGGGTAATCGTGCCAAATTTTACTGTACTTTCTAAAAGCATTACATCCGACGTATGAATATTTCTTTGTATTCTTGTTTTTCTGATAAATAAGCTAATATGAGACAAAGCAGCGCGGTGTTTCTCCCACCACAGAAGGTATTAGGGGTTTGGGTAAGCGAGTCTGTATTTCTTAATAGGAGGTTGAATATCCAATGAGATTATAGCTATTCCTTTTATATTAAATGATATAAATGTAAAAGATAGAGTTCTTACTATTGATTCCATGAGAGTTTGGTGAAAAATCGTGGAAGAGGAGAGGCATTATTTATTAACTCTAAAAGCCAATCAAAAAAGATGTATAGTGGGTTTTCAAAACGAATAGTAGAGAAATCATAGAAGCAGGCTATGGACATATAGAAATCCACAAGTATATATTTCGAGTCACAGAATATTTGATGGAAGAGAATATCTGGGCATAGAAAAACCTAGGAACTATTATTAGTTTGGAAGTAAGAGGTGAGGTGCAAGGAAAGACACGTTATTACATCAGTGATGAGAAAGAAGAGAGTGCATGAGGGGGCAGTGTAGTCTTAAAACCCCAGTGAAATTGGTATTTGGATGTCACATTCAGAGAGGATTTGTGTAGAGCTAGAATAAGGTGTGTTTCACTTTCTAAAAAAAAGAAATAGTATTGAATATAGCCCCAGAGTAGAAGGATAAGTTGAGTGTCAAGAAGAAACTGTATGTCAGCTATGAGCTATCTCAATAGATTATTGAAGTTCTGATGTAGTTACCTTGAGAGAAGATTATGGTTCAATGGAATATAAAACATATATTTCAATACTAGTATTACATTAGACTTGGAACTAAATAGAAATATGGAATAGAAAAAAGGGATACTTACTTAATATCCCACTAAATATTTTTCTCCTTTTTACTTCCTTTTGTTTCCTTTTATATTGAGCCATTTTTCTAATCTTAATTGCATGAATCTGAGATGGAATCGGCGGACTCTTCTTCGCATACGTGCGGAGACATAACTAGGATTAATGAGTTTTGAATAGTGTCTGGCCTTTTTATACATGCCCAGATGCATATACTTATCGTATAAATCATAATAAAAGCAACTTAGGGATCGTAAATATGGCTCTGTTAACGGAGTCTTAAATTTGTGGATATAAAATGCAGTTATATCAATGGTCGATAATATGAATCTTTCATATTTCTGTATATCATTAGAATGACTTGCTGACTCTTCTAAGACACGGTATACTGTAGTGCTTTCCGGAAGAAATTTTATTTTGTGATAATATGATATCCATAGCCACATAGGATAGTCTCCCATTAGCCAGTTTTTGCTCTTGGGTTCCACTTCTTTCAAGTATTCCATGACTAAGGAACTGCGTATACATGTAGTAAGAGTTGGAATACAATTTCCGGATAATAACTCTATATAACCATTAAATTCCCGTCCAATAATATCTTCTTCTATTTTGCCTTCCTTTTGGTTATATACCTTGCTGGTAGTATATATCATGCCGTAATCAGGATTGTTTTCTAGAAAATCGATTTGTTTCTGAAGTTTTAATGGGTCAATCCAATAATCGTCTCCTTCGCATATTGCAATATACTTTCCTCTGACTCGTGAGCATTGGTATTTGGCAAAGATATCTTCTTTCTTTGAGTATTTGTTTTCTTTCTGATATATGGGTCTTATGACTTGAGGTTGATTATGCTCGTACTCGCGAATGATATCAGGAGTATTATCAGTGGATGCATCATCATGGATTAGAATTTCAAATGGAAAATTTGTCTTTTGCATTAGAAAACCGTCTAGACACTGGGATATATATAATCCATGATTATATGTGCTACAAATTATACTTACTAATGGAGTATTTGCTATATCTTTCATTCAATATTAACTTTTGTGTACCTCTTTCTTCATTAAATACTTCTCATCCCTATCCTCGGCCTCATAAAATCCCATTTTATGATATGCATGAAGTGCATTGTTATTGTCTTTTCTAACTTCGAGCAATATCTCCTGAATATCCGTAGAAAGATGTTCTATGATATAATTAATTGTTTTTTTAGAGATCCCATGACCTTGATGGTCAGGGTTTACACAGACATAGGGTATATATAAAAATCTCTCTTCTCTATTGTAATAGCCAACAATTAAGGATATAATGTTAGATCCGGAAATAGTATAGTATATAGAGCCATTATGGTACATTTTCAATATCCATTCATCCAGGTTGGGCATCTGTAACAGAGAAGGAACAAACCAGTTTGCAGAGGATATGATAAAATCTCTGAATTCGGTATATGCTAGAGGTTCTGTATGGATTATTATGCTCATATTTTAATCAATAATAATATGTACAAACTGGTCCATGTTTTCTATAACATTAAACATTTCTTCTTTCGAAGAATATTTGAGGATAAGTGTCCCCAATGCATCACCAGCATCGCGGAATGCATGAACATTATCTCCATTTTTCAGTTCTGTTACACAATCTACCAGATTGTTTTTTGCAAAGTTTTCATCAAATGATATTTCTTTAAACCGTCCGGTCTGTTTGCTATGTAACATATAATTAGACCAATATCCCCTTGCAGGTGACATCTCTATTTCGGAGCAATCTTCTCCCAAAGCTGCTTTTATCACATATTTAACCATGTTGACTCCTGTTGCCAGTTCTGTAATCTGAGGTATTAAACTGCCACCGCTTCGGGCACCTAACTCCAGTATATACAATTTCCCGTTTTTGCCAAGAATAGCCTCGACATTATATGCGGTTGTCCCCATTTTTAGTTCAGAAATCAGACGCTGTATGTCCTTTTCTAGCTCTGTTATAATTTCAGGTTTCATTTGGAAAGGCCAGCATTCACCAAGTGGGGCGAAATCTTTGACAACTGAAGAACTGTAGTATTCGTTTCCAAAACAGTGGAATTTTAAAATTCCGTCTACGGAAAAGGCATCTCCTGATATCTGATATCCGTCCTTCTCTATGAATTCCTCAATAATAATGCGTTTTTCACGGGAATATGAGAGGGCATCTTCTATAAAGTCTTTTAGTTGATCTACGTTAGTCAGTTTATTGATGCCTTTACTTCCTGATGAATCGACAGGCTTTATCATAACAGGAAGGGTTAAATTCTTGATTTCTTCCAAAGCCTCCGTGTATGAAGTACATCCGACGTATTTGGGAACATTGAAATTATGTTCAGCCAGATATCGTCTGAATAAGTCTTTCTGAGAAAGAATTTCTACAGAAGTATAGGGGCTGGTAGGCAATCCTAGTTTCTCACAAACATAAGCAGCTGTAGGAGCTGCGGGATCTGAAGCATATGCAACGACGCCATCTACTTGAAGTCTTTTGGCTAACTCGTAAATAGCCTCCTTATCTGTTGTGCTGACATTATAATATTCGTGGGCATACTGATGTCCTGGGTTATTCGGCAAGTAATCGCAGGTGATTACATAATATCCCATTTTTACAGCTTCTTTAATCGCATAGACCTGATATAAAGAGCCTCCTAGCATTAAAACTTTTTTCATCTTATAAACTTTCGACAAATCGCTTAAGTCTTTGAATTCCTTCTTTAATTTTATATATATCTAATGTAAAAGCAATCCGGATAAAATCCTCGCAACAATCACCGTAAGTTATTCCAGGAACCACTGCTACCTGTTCTTTCTCTAAAAGGGCATATGCGAACTCCTCAGATTTTAATCCGGTAGATTTTATATTTAACATTGCATAAAAGGTTCCTTGTGGCGCATCGACTGTTATTGTTTTGATTTTGGCAACTTCTTCCAATAAAACATTTCGGCGGAGAGTGAATTCCTCAATCATACCAGCCGAATATTTCTCCGAATTTCTTAGTGCTTCTATTGCTGCATACTGAGACGGCAATGGAGCACAAGCAGCTATGTTCTCTTGAAACATTGTCATGACTGATATTAATTCTGAAGGTGCAGCTACATAACCCAAACGCCATCCGGTCATACAGAATTCTTTTGATAAACTATTGATAACAACAGTGCGTTCCTTCATCTTGTCGCATGTAACAATACTTTTGAAATGAGCATTATCATAAAGTAGTGTTTTGTATACCTCATCTGTTATTACTATCAAATCATTCTCAATAGCTATCTGTGCTATTTGTTGGATGGAGTCATCAGAAATTATCCGCCCGGAAGGGTTGCTGGGCGTATTTAAAATAATAGCTTTTGTTTTAGGAGTGATTGCCTTCCTTATATTTTCTATAGATATCGATAAGTCATTGGTGCTGACAGGAGCTGTGATAATGGGCTCTCCACTACACATACATACCATCTGTACATAGTTTATCCAATATGGAGCTGGTATAATGACTTCATCCCCTCTGTTTAGAATGGCTAGCAGGGTTAAATATAATCCTTCCATTCCCCCAACTGTAACCATAATCTCATTTGTCGGGTTGTATTCTATATTATATTGTAACTTGTATCTGGAAGATATTATTTCTCTTAATTCTAATAATCCGGCATTAGGGGAGTATCTTGTACGACCTTCCAGTATCGCTTTACAGCCAGCTTCTTTTATTTTATCGTGTGGATGTATATCCGGATCTCCCAATGTGAAGTCTATAACATTGTCATATTTTTGGGCCAAGTTAAATAGACGCCTTGTTAAGGAAGGGGATATAGAGTTTGTTATTTCTGATAATTGTATCATACTATTTCTTTATAATTTGGAGGATATACTCGACTTCATTTTCACTTAAAGCATGGTGCATTGGCAAGCAGATGACGTTATTGGACATTTGGGTTGCTATTGGCAGATTGTCAGGGTTAGCAGAATCTAATCCGCGATATGTTGAGAATGTACTGATTAGCGGATAGAAATAACGGCGTCCGAATACATTATGTTCCTTCATCTTAAAATAAAGTTCATCACGCGTCATTCCATATTCTTCAGCATTTATGAAAATTGGGAAATAAGAATAATTGTGGCGTACTCCTGGTATATCATTGAAAAAGGTTATCCCTTTAACACCTTGAAGTTCATCTCTATATCTTATGGCTACTTTGCGACGGGAATTGATTGCATGATCTACTTGCTTAAGGTTAAGTAATCCGTATGCAGCGCGTACCTCATCTACTTTACTATTAATACCGGGGGCTACAACTTCAGTTTCACTGGCAAAACCAAAGTTCTTTAGATAGTCGATGCGCTTTTTAGTCTGCTCGTCATGAACGACTAATGCTCCACCTTCCAAAGTATTGTAAACTTTCGTTGCATGAAAACTTAGAGTAGCCATATCTCCAAAGTTTAAAATGCTTTCCCCGTTTATTTCTACTCCAAAAGCATGAGCGGCATCATATATGACTTTTAATCCATATTTATTGGCAATTTCTTGAATCTCTTTCGTTTTACAAGGCTTCCCGTAAACGTGTACAGGCATGATAGCTGTAGTCCTGGGGGTAATGGCCGCTTCTATTTTACTAGGATCCAGATTACAGGTTTCTGGCTCAATGTCTACAAAAACAGGTTTGATTCCATTCCACCAAAGAGAATGTGTTGTTGCTACAAAGCTAAAGGGAGTAGTTATCACTTCACCGGTAATTCTCATTGCTTGTAAAGCGGTTATCAAAGGTAGAGTGCCGTTCGTAAACAAACTGAGATAGGGAACTTTAAGATACTTAGCTAATTCCTCTTCTAGCTTTTGATGGAAGTTGCCATTATTTGTCAGCATTTTGCTTTCCCATATTTCTTTTAATAAGAAAGTAAAATCTTCCAAAGAAGGCAGTAGGGGGGAAGTCACATATATAGGTTTGTCTATCATTGTAATTATGGATATTATTGGTCTATATAATAGTTGTTTAGGTTAATGACGTTATTGTCTTTGTCTCCATTAAGAACCGGGTTTCAGCTCCAATTTAATGATTTAAGACTTAAATTTCACAAAGATAGATAGATTCCAATACTTATCAAAATATATGTTTGGAATTTATCTAACTATTGTTGTATTGGAATTCTATCTGTTGTATCTTTGCATGATAATGAACTTATTTAATGATGCAAAGGTAATGAGACATGCTTTTTTAATTCTGGCCCATAATGAATTTCAAATATTGAAGATACTACTTTCTATGCTTGATGATGGGAGGAATGATATATATTTGCATATTGATAAGAAAGTCGTGCTCGGACCTTTAGAGCAAGATTTATTTCGGCTTGCAAAAGCTCGTCTTTTTGTACTTGAGCAACGTCTTGACGTAAGATGGGGTGATATTAGTGTGGTAAAGGCTGAACTGTTGTTACTTGAGACAGCCAGTATGAAAGGTCCTTATGATTATTATCATTTGTTGTCAGGAGTCGATTTGCCGATAAAGTCACAAGACTATATCCATCATTTCTTCGAGAAAAATAAGGGGTATGAGTTTGTGCCTTACTCTTGTGGTGAGGCTAATTTAAAAGATCTCGAAAGAAAGGTTTTTAAATATCATTTGTTCTGTCGTTATTATAAAATTCCACCTCGTATTTTTAAAAAGCAAGTACAATCTCTTCGAATAAACTTTTTAAAGTTGCAGGATTTCTTCCATTATAACCGACCTAAAGAAATTGAATTTAAAAAGGGTTCCAATTGGGTTAGTATTACGCATGAGTTGCTAACAATTATATTAGCTCAAAAGTCTTTTATTTTAAGGCGTTTTAAAAATGTTTGCTGTGGTGACGAAATATTTCTTCAATCTATATTGTGGAACTCAGAAAGGCGGAGTCATATTTATCCAGGTAGTGAGCAGTTGAATGCCGGACTTCGTGCAATTGATTGGGAACGGGGGAATCCTTATGTTTGGAAAATGGAGGATTTGCAATATTTATTAGAAACAGAGCATTTGTTTGCTCGAAAATTTGATTCGCAGAATATGGATGTTGTGATCAAAATAAGGGAGCTTTTTTCTTGAATGTATAAAGTGATGTGTGGTGGTAACTCATGAAGATGAATAGAGAAATTGCACCTTAGATATCATTCTATGATTTAATCAAATGGAGAAGTAACATTATTTATTTTTGTATATTTAGTTATACTTTTCTTTGCTGGTCTTACATATTATTTATAATATTGTACCGTTTTATAAGTCTTCTGTAGGTAGTTGGATCAAAATCAATAAAAGAGTATTGGATGATGTCTGTTTTTAATAAGCGTAGAGAGTTTGTTCGTTTCATATTGGTTGGTATTCTGGCAACTGCTACTCATTATGGTATTTATTTCTTTTTATGTGTACTGATGTTACCAGCTATTGCATATACTATTGGTTATGTTATTAGCTTTATTCTGAATTTTTACTTGTCTAATATATTCACCTTTAATACTAAGCCTACTGTTAGGAAAGGAATAGGATTTGGCATCAGTCATTTTGTCAATTATTTGTTGCATATCGGGCTGTTGTCGCTATTTATATGGATCGGAGTTCCCGAGAGATGGGCACCTCTTCCTGTGTTTGCATTAGTAGTACCGGTTAATTTCCTTCTTGTTCGTTTTGTTCTAAAATCTAAAAAAATATGAGTAAAGTTAGTGTTTTAATACCTGCATACAACGAGGAACTCTCTCTTCCGGAGCTCTATTCGAAGCTAAAAGAAATGATGGATTCTTATGCAGAATATGAGTGGGAGATTTTGTTTGTTAATGATGGCAGCCATGATAAAACATTGGAAGTTATTAAATTTTTGAGATCACAAGACGAGAGAATTAATTTTGTCGACCTGTCGCGCAATTTTGGAAAAGAAGTAGCAATGTTAGCTGGTTTCGATTATGCTACAGGCGATTGTCTGGTGATTATGGATGCTGACTTGCAACATCCTCCTCACTTAATCCCTGAAATGTTGAAATATTGGGAAGAAGGGTATGATGATGTATACGCAAAGCGAATAACCAGAGGCAAGGAGAGTTTGATGCGTAAATATCTGTCCTTGTTATTCTATAAGTTATTGCAGAAAACGACCCGTGTGGAGATTCTCCCGAATGTCGGTGATTTCAGACTGTTAGATCGTTGTTGTATAAACGCTTTAAAACAGCTACGTGAGAGCCAAAGATATACTAAAGGTATGTATTGCTGGATTGGATTTCGTAAGAAAGAGATCAAATTCGAGCAGGAAGATCGTGTTGCCGGTACATCTTCGTTTAACTTTTTCAGCCTTCTGAGCTTGGCTGTGGAAGGGGTGACCTCCTTTACTGTAGCTCCTTTACGCATTTCTACTTTTGCTGGAATTATAGTTTCCCTGGTTGCTTTCATATACATGTGCTTCATCATGTTTAAAACATTGATATGGGGCGAAGTAGTACAGGGTTTCCCTACTCTGATGGTCGTGATTCTTTTTCTAGGTGGGATACAGTTGCTGTCCTTGGGAGTCATAGGGGAGTATATAGGACGTATTTTCAATGAAACAAAGAATCGTCCTACCTACATTGCAAGAGAATATAATGGTGTGAAACAATAACTAAGATTATGAGTAAAAAAACGGTTCGGATTGGTATTGGCGCATTTCTGTTGATAATAGGAAGTTTATTTTACCTGATGAATATGTACACTCCGATATGTGGAGATGATTATCTTTATTCATTCTATTTGACTCCTGTGGCAGCTAAGTCTTTCTTTGAAGGCGCATCGATAGGATTTGAGCAGAAGATATCATCATTTACCGATGTTATTTTTTCGCAATATAATCATTATTTTTATGTGAATGGCCGTACCATTCCTCATATTCTGGAGCAGTCGTTTGCCGGACTTTGGGGGGAGAATTGTTTTAATTTAATCAATGTATTCGCTTTTCTGTTACTTAATATGTTGGTTATATGGATTTCCGGAAAAAGAAATCTGACAAAATTCGGTTACTGGGTTGCTGCAGTTTTCTTTATATGGTTCTTACTGCCTTGCCCGGTTGATCTCTTTTTGCTGATGAGTGGTGCTCTCAATTATACTTGGAGCGCCGTTCTTTGCTTGGCTTTTCTGCTTGTTTATACTAAAGTGCGGCAAATGGAAAGGGTGAATTGGGGAGTTGCTTTTCTTCTTTTTTTGCTGGGCGTCATTTCTGGTTGGACACATGAATCTTTGGTTATTGGCATTTCTGGGGCTTTGTTTATTATTTATTGTGTACAATATAATAAGAGGAAGCCTAAATCACCTGAAATAGCTTTGGTTGCCGGCTTTTGGCTTGGGACCTTGTTGTTGTGTTTATCGCCTGCTGCCCGCGGGCGCGCGTCGTTTGATCATCCTTCCATCTGGGAAACCTTCTTATTGATAATCGGTGAGCTTCGGGCATTTTATGTTCTTCTGTTTTTGCTGGTATATACTTTTTTTCGTGAAAAGAGAAACAACAATAATCATACTCTGAGAAAGTTTTTCTATGATAATCAACTTTATTTTTATGTAATCTTAATTGAACTTGTTTTTAGCTTGGTTATAGGATTTCGAAATGTCCGGCAATTGTTTGGAATAGAGTTGTTTTCTGTTGTGATTTTAATCAAGCTGATCAGTGAACAGACTTCATTTAATGCGGTTTGGTGTAGAAGTGTATCAATTGTGGCAGCAAGTGCGATCGTTTTGCATATGGCATTTGTCATTCCATGCGCAAAACGTTCTCATGCGCAATTTCAGGATATAGTGACCACTTATCTCCACTCAGAAGACGGTGTTGTTTCTTTCAGATATGAGGAGTTTCCCTGTTGGGTTGATTCTTATGTCTGGCGATTCGGAGGATATGCGGGCTGGGAAGCTTTTTGTATTTCCGTCTATTATATGGGAGACAAAAAGCCGATGAAAGCTTTGCTGGTTGATTAGTATTCATTTGTGATAATAGATGATTGTCAGTTAAGATGTTTTTCGGTAGTAATATTTTTTGCTGTGTATAAAAATTGTAAAAAGAAGTAGGATTTTGCATGTGTTCATATTAATAGCTCTATATTTGTACAATTAAACCTAAACCCTTTTACAGTTTACTTATGGAGCTATTGAAAAGTCATTTTTTTTAAATGAGAAAGGCTTATATTGAGTCGTTTATTATTCTTTTGTTTCTGTCCTGCTGTCCTTTCATTGTTTCCTCCTGTCACGAGGAAGAGAAAGAGGAGATACCTGAATCTCCTTTTGACGAAGAAGATATTCAACACGAACAAGATCTGAATGCTTATTTGGGAAAAAGCTATTCGTGTAAAATTTCTCAGGTCTCAGTAATGGAATCTTCCGTTTGCGTTACTGGTGAATATACCGGTGAAGGCAATTTCTTTTTAGGTGAGATTCCTCCTTATTTGGATATCATAGATGTGAAGAAGGCTCCTTATAAGTTGAAGTTGGAAGATTCATCTTTTGAAATTAAGTTAGAGCGCTATGTAGAAAGGGATGGAGCATTATATGACCGTCTTTTGTCAAAGTGGGCTATTTATAAAGAGGGAGTAGAAAGAGACCAGCTGGTTTCTCATGCGCATCAAGCGGATGAAATTCATGCGTTTCAGAATCTTCCGGCTATCAAACTGACTTCAAAGAAAGGGTTGGGTGGAATTATTCCTAACCAATATATATCGGATTTTACTTTGTTGGGGATAAGTAGTGCTACGATTAATGTTTGTATCACTCAGTTTATGCATCTGACGCCAAGAGCGGGAGATATTGCGCATACTTATGGGGGAAGAACCTATTATATGGATGAAGGTTACCTCAAGACTGTGCTTGACGTTCCTCTTTTAGAAGCAGCCAAACGGAATATTGCTGTTGCTGCCATCATTCTTGTCGAACCGGCAGCTAAATGCGTAGACCCTGACTTGGGGGCATTGCTGCAACATCCGGATTATGAAAGAGGGGTTTATACAATGCCTAATATGACTACTCTGGAATCGGTAAATTGTTATGCGGCAGCATTTGATTTTCTGGCGAAAAGATATTGTACGGCGGACAATCGCTACGGGCGCATAGCTCATTGGATTATGCATAATGAGGTAGACGGCTGTATAGACTGGACAAATATGGGAGTAAAACCTCTTACAGTATTTACGGATACCTATATAAAATCAATGCGTATATGTTATAATATAGTACGCCAATATGATAAGCAGGCAGAGGTTTTGGGTTCCTTTACACATTCCTGGACACAGATAGCGAATGTGGGATGGTGGCTCTATACAAGCAAAGAAATCATTGATTTGTTGAATGTTTATAGTCGGGTAGAAGGGGACTTTCAATGGGGATTAGCTTATCATAGCTATTCTCAGGATTTGACGAATCCATGTGTTTGGATTGATCCGAACGCAACGTTTTCCATGGATACCCAATTTATTACGTTTAAGAATCTGGAAGTTCTGAGTAAGTGGGCGCTTACCAAAGAAAATAAATATAAAGGGACTATTAAGCGCTCTGTCTGGCTTTCTGAGGCTGGAGTAAATTCTCCTACTTATTCGGATGAAGATTTTCAGAAGCAAGCGGCTAGTTTGGCTTTCGCCTGGAAGAAAATCAATGCATTGGAAGGGATTGATGGGCTACAATGGCATAATTGGTTTGATCATCCGGGAGACGGAGCTTGCTTCGGATTGCGTAAATACTTGGATGAATCTTACAGAGGGGAAGCCAAACCTGTGTGGGAAGTTTATCGAAAAGCAGGCACAAATGAAGAAGATGAATACTTCGAACAATTCTTACCTTTAATTGGAATTCCTGATTGGAATATTATTGAGAATTTTTAATCAACGACATTATTAACTAAAAACTGAAATTATGGAAAATTTGAAAGCTTTCTTTACGAGAAGGCCTGAACGCCTGTTAGGGCGATGTGGCATGTTGTTTTTAATGGCATTTTTTGTGATGAACTTGTCTTCCTGTAATGATGATTTTATTGAAGACGATGGAGGAGAAGTTATTCCTCCTGAGGAAATTGTTATCCCGCCTGTTTATATGTTATTGGATGGGCCCTATAAGTCGGGAGTAACGTTAACTCAGAATGAAGACAGTAGTTATACGATAGAAACTACTAATGGTGATCCTTGGGCGACTGCCGGTTTGTTTAAAGAAGATGTTCCCGAAGAATGTAATGTTCTTGAATTTGAATATCAGACGGAAATGGGGATGAGTAACCTAGAACTCTTTTTTGCTGATGCAAAAAATGGGATTGATGCTACTCATAGCATGAGTGCGGGAACCGTTCCTGCTTCTACGGAATGGGCTTCATTCAGCGTTCGTCTAAAGAAATATAGACAGGAGTTTGATTGGGGAAAAGTGAAAGATTATCTGCGTCTGGATTTTGGAGACCAGCCTAATAATATCATACAAATGCGTAATATATGCCTACGTACAATGAATGATGAGGAAAAACAGGCGGAAGAGGACGAGAATAATGAAGCACTTAATAAAGAGAAGTACGAACAAGGAATTAAAGATTATCTGAATAAAGAATATGATTGCCATGTAACTGATGTAGTGGTAGGAGAGAATACGATTAGTATTCAAGGTAACTATACGGGAGAAGGTACTTTCTTCTTGGGAGAGATTCCTCCATTTGTGGATATGTTCAAAGTAGAAAAGGTGGAAAATAAAACACCTTTATCAAATGGCTCTTTTGACGTTCAGTTGGATAGATATGTTACTATAGGTGACTATGAGTATGATCGTTTATTGTCTAAGTGGGCTATATACAAAGAAGGAACTTCCAAGGATGAGATTGTTTCTCATGCCCGCTATGCGAACGTGGATAAAATACACGTAAAACAAAGTGTTGAGGCTATTCCTTTAAAATCTAAGAAGGGGTTGGGAGGATTGATAAACCATGAATTCCTTGCATCTGATTTGGATGCTTTGGATATTGCCAGTGCCACCATCAACATTCCTATTTCTCATTTCATGCATCTTTCTCAACAGGAAGGAGATATTCCGCATACTTACGGTGGAAGGACATATTATTTTAATGAGGGATATATGAAGAGTTCATTTGATGCTGTGTTGGAGCAAACGAGTAAACGTGGAATCTCTGTAGCAGGTATTTTGCTGGTTCCTCCTACCGGAGATGCCGGTACTCTTTTGAAACATCCGGATTTTAATGGTATAGCTCCTTATACAATGCCTAATATGACTACAATAGAGTCTACAAATTGTTATGCTGCCGCACTTGACTTCCTGGCAGAAAGATATAGTGACCCTAATATGCGCATAGCGCACTGGATTATACATAACGAAGTGGATGGAGGAAGTCATTGGACCAATATGGGTGACAAACCGATTGCCACGTTTATGGACACTTATCTCCGTTCGATGCGTATGTGCTATAATATTGCGCATCAATATGACCAGCACTCGGAAGTCTTTATCTCTTTCTCGCATGGATGGAATATCGCTGCCGGTGGCGGTTGGTATAAAGTAAGAGATATGCTCGACTTTATGAATCAGTTCAGTGAAAGCGAAGGTGATTTCTTCTGGTCATTGGCGTGTCATAGTTACCCGGCTCAGTTAGGTAACCCGTGCACTTGGGATGATGAACAGGCAACTTATTCTATGGACACGGAATATGTGACCTTGAAAAATTTGGAGGTTTTGGATAAGTGGGTAAGTCTTTCCTCCAATAAATATAAAGGAACAGAGAAACGTTCTGTCTGGCTTTCTGAGGCAGGAACATGTTCTCCAAGTTATAGTGATAATGATTTGCAGGATCAGGCTGCCGGCTTTGCTTATGGCTGGAAGAAGATTAATAATTTGGACGGCATTGATGGAATACAATGGCATAGCTGGTTTGATCATTTGGGAGATGGTGCCTGTTTGGGTTTGCGTAAGTATACCGAAGCGCCTCATAATGGTGAAGCCAAGCCTGTATGGACAACCTATCAAAAAGCGGATACAGATGAAGAAGATGATTATTTTGAACAGTACTTATCTCGAATAGGGATTGATAGTTGGGAAGGAATTATTCAGGATATTCCATAAGCGATATTAGGTAAAAGAGGAAGCTCATTTGGGCTTCCTCTTTGGGTGTTGTGATTATATCTAAGTCCGCTATAAAAGAATTTTTTTAGTCTCACGGTCTCACTACTTTTACATAATCGCCAAATAATTAAGATATTATAGAATGAGAGATACTTTTTACAAAGGTATCTCTCATTCTTTTCTCACTGGAATTACTCTATTTTAGTCTATCTCTCATGCTGTTTTTGGGTATCTCTCATTCTATTTTACAACTATTTCCCGTAATGTCCTGGACACGGCACATAAATTGGTTGCGTACGAATTCCGATATTCTGCAAAGAGCCTTCTTCTTTCAACCTGCGAATATGGCGTGCCGCCATACTGTGTGTGAATTGGCAAAGTGACTGCATATCAGAGCGGGTCAAAACCGTATGCGTAGAGAAGTACCCGGTTAATTTTTTGTCTATTTCTTCTTGGGAGAGGGTAGCCGAGTGGGGTTTATACTTTGAGCGTTGTGCATGCATACCTATAAGCTCACCTTTTAAATCTCTGTCCGCCAGGAAACTGACCGATTTAAACTTCACTTTGTCAGCGTGTGCGGCCATGGAATGTATCGGCTCTGTTGCTTGTAATGTGATCTGAAAATAGCCGACCCCGTCAAGATGTACTCTTTGCCCTTCGCGTAAGTGATTTCCCATGCACCGACTGAGTTCCATTAACATTGCTTCCACTTCGGCCTTGCCAAAGGTAGTTGCCGAGTGAATTTCGGCTGCCAGTCTTTGGGTAGTCACGTGTTGAAAATTCACGACTCTGGGATGATAACTTGTTTCCCCCTCTTCTTCTCCCTGAACGGGATTCTTATAAAATTCGAATTGTACTGCCATCTTAATTGTTGTTTATATATGGTGTTACTTATCTCTTCGGCATTTAAAGCCTTTATCTGCGTGTCATCTTACCGACATCTTCATCGTTCTACCCGGGTGAACCAATCATTGCACCTTCGAGAACGTATCTGTGTACCTGGGTGAACAGGTCGGTTCACCCGGGTAGTATGATGAATAACGTCTTTCAAAGATACGACAATAATAGTTGTAAAACAAGCAATTATAGGATTGTTTGCATGATAATGAATGGTAAAATATATGCGCCTTAAAGTACTTCTAAAAGGAGAAATGTATAGGTCTGAAATTAAATAATGGAAGTTGGAAAGCAGAATGAGAGATAATCAAAAGAAGGTGAGAGACAGGTTAGAATAGAGTAATTTCAGTGAGGAAATGATGAGAGATACCTCTGTAAAAAGTATCTCTCATCCTATAATATATTAATTATTTGATGATTATGTAAAAGTAGTGAGACCGTGAGACTAAAATATATTTTTTCTTTTCTAGTAGAGGGAGAGGAGATGGGAATGAAACTTATGATCAGAAACTTGTTTACATAGAATGTTTACAGTACTTTTGTGCAAAATATATATTGCCCTACACACGCAAGCAGGACAAACAGCGAAAGAAAAAATGAGAATAACACAAGTGAGAGACGATGGCAAAGTAAATACGATGCGTACGTTGAAGATTGAACAGCTCGTAGAGCAGATGAAAAAGGAAACTAAAGCACAACTGGTCTCTAATATGAGAGAAGTCCTGCCTTATATACTTCCCGGTGATAAAAATGATTATATAGAGAGGGTCCCGAAGATACTTCCGGCGGCAGCTTTTGTCAGAAAAAACGGGGTGATGGCGATGGCCGAATATAATGGAATCGTTATGCTTCAGGTCAACGGGTTATCCGGACGTATGGAAGCTGATGAGGTGAAGGAGTGTGTGAAGGAACTGCCTCAGACGTATCTTGCTTTTATCGGTTCTTCAGGAAAGTCTGTAAAGATATGGGTTCGTTTTACGTATCCCGACAACCGTCTGCCTGATAATCGCGAACAGGCGGAAGTCTTTCATGCGCATGCTTATCGTCTGGCTGTGAAATATTACCAGCCCCAACTTCCGTTTGATATCGAATTAAGAGAGCCTTCGCTGGAACAGTATTGCCGATTAACTTTCGACCCGGAGCTGTATTTTAATCCCGAAGCCATGCCTGTTTATCTGAAACAGCCAGCATCTTTGCCGGGGGAAACCACCTATCGAGAGCAGGTACAGGCGCAGGCTTCTCCTTTACAGCGGCTTGTTCCCGGATATGATAGTTATGAAGCACTTTCTGTTCTTTTTGAAGCAGCATTTGCCCGAGCATTTGCCGAGCAAAAAGGATACCGCCCAGGCGATGATATACACTCATTGCTTGTTTGTCTGGCTGAGCAGTGTTTTCGTGCCGGCATTCCACAAGAAGATACCGTGCGATGGGCACGTGCTCATTATCGTTTGCCGAAAGATGAATTCCTGATTCGTGAGACGGTGAAGAACGTGTATGGTACGTGTGAGGGATTTGCTGATAAAAGTAGTTTGCTGCCGGAGCAATTGTTTGTCATGCAGACAGATGAGTTTATGAAACGCCGATATGAGTTTCGTTTCAATATGCTGACTTCGAGCGTGGAATACCGTGAGCGGAACAGTTTCAACTTTTATTTTCGCCCCATAGACAAACGGGTGATGGCAAGTATTACGATGAATGCGATGTATGAGGGCATCAAACTTTGGGATAAGGATGTGGTCCGATATCTGAATTCCGATCATGTTCCCGTTTATCACCCTGTCGAGGAATTTCTTTATGATCTTCCCCATTGGGACGGTAAAGACCACATCCGTGACCTGGCTGAAAGAGTTCCTTGTGATAATCCTCATTGGGGACAACTTTTTCGTCGTTGGTTTCTCAGTACAGTGGCGCACTGGCGTGGAGTTGACAAAAATCATGCGAACAGTACTTCACCTATTTTAATCGGTCCGCAGGCTTATCGTAAGTCCACCTTTTGCCGTCTGATTCTGCCTCCTTGTTTGCAGGCGTATTATACGGACAGCATTGACTTTAGCCGTAAAAGGGACGCCGAGTTGTATCTGAATCGTTTTCTTCTCATCAATATGGATGAGTTTGATCAGATAGGTGTCAATCAGCAATCATTCCTTAAACATATTTTGCAAAAACCGGTTGTTAATACCCGTCGCCCGAATGCGTCAGCTGTGGAATCACTTCGGCGGTATGCTTCTTTTATCGGGACGAGTAATCATAAAGACTTACTGACAGACACTTCCGGTAGTCGCCGTTTTATCGGCGTCGAAGTGACGGGAGTGATTGATGTGGTGCGTCCCATTGATTATGAGCAGCTTTATGCACAAGCAATGACGGCACTTTATAAAAATGAACGGTATTGGTTTGATGCAGAAGAGGAAGCTATTATGACGGAGTCTAATCAGGAGTTTGAGCAATCTCCCGCGATCGAGCAATTGTTTCAGGTATATTATCGGGCGGCGACCGACGAAGAGGCAGGAGAATGGTTGCTTGCTGCGGATTTGCTACAACGAATACAGAAGGCTAGTAAGATGAAGTTTTCACCTCGGCAAGTATCTTATTTGGGGCGTATTCTGCAAAAGCTGGGAGTGAAATCGTACCGGAGATCTCATGGGGTTTATTATCATGTGGTGCCCATATCTTTTGATAATGAGTAGTGTTGGAGTGAAATAGACGAATAAATGGTCAAGAAGGTGGCTATTATATAATTCGTATTAATTATTAAAAGAAACCTTCAACTGTTAGACAGTTTTATTGTATCTTTGCAGCCTGAAGTTACGAAAAGAGTGTAATTTATTGAAAATGAGCGTAGGTTAATTGCTCTTG